>ENA-OSEY01000385-OSEY01000385.1-marine-metagenome-genome-assembly--contig:-NODE-385-length-32751-cov-3.229999_pt1 | contig 32751 bp, 31 predicted proteins | sample MGYA00248465_ERZ534230 | MGnify/ENA primary metagenome ERZ534230 (study PRJEB26409, sample SAMN06344110) | marine metagenome | isolation source: Sea water from surface | place: Atlantic Ocean:Southern... | reverse complement strand
ATTCATAACGCCACAAGATTCAATTAAAAGATTAGCGATAAAATTAGCCTCTACACCTTTTCAAATGAATACTCATGCTATTGGAGATGATGCAAATAGTGTAGTATTGAAAGCTTATAACGAAGCCTTAATTTCATCAGAAGATCCGAGATGGAGAGTAGAACATGCCCAAATAATAGATACGGCTGATTTAAAACTCTTCAATAAAAAAATTATCCCTTCCGTTCAACCTACACATGCTACAAGCGATATGTATTGGGCCAAAGACAGATTAGGAGAGATGAGACTTAAAGGTGCGTATGCATACAAAATACTTTTAAAAAACTCAGGAACCATAGCTTTGGGAACGGATTTTCCTGTAGAGAAAGTTAGTCCCATTTCAACATTTTTTTCAGCTGTTGTTAGACAAGATAAATACTCTTACCCAAAAGGAGGGTTTTTACCAGAAAATAAATTATCTCGAATGGATGCCTTGAGGGGAATGACAATTTGGGGAGCACATGCCAATTTTGAGGATAAACAAAAAGGATCAATAGAAATAGGAAAAGTCGCTGATTTTATTATTCTAGACAGAGATATAATTACTGTTCCAAAAAATAGAATTTTAAATACAAGAATAGTAGCTACAGTTCTTAACGGTAATGTGGTTTATAGCAATAGAATTAACTAAAAAATATTATAAAGTAAATACTATTAATATTTTAGGTTATATTCTAACCAAATAGTTTAAATTTTTACTTATTATACTTAAAAAAATTAATAAAATTTATTATTTAATATATTAAAGTTAATTTTTTAAAATACTATAACTATTTTTACTTAAAAAAATTAGTATGTGCGGTATTTTATGTGCCTTTGAGTTAAAACGTAAAAGTAGTTTACTTAGACCACAAATCTTGAATATGTCAAAAAAACTAAGACATCGTGGTCCAGATTGGTCTGGTATATATGATGACTCTAACGCTATACTTTCACATGAACGTTTAGCTATAGTTGACCCTACATCAGGAAAACAACCTTTAATTAGTCCATCCGGAAAATTAGTTCTTGCAGCAAATGGTGAAATTTATAATCATCGCGAATTACGATTATCTTATGAAAATGACTATAAATTTAAAACAAAGTCAGATTGTGAAGTTATATTGGCACTGTATGAAAAAGAGGGAAAAGATTTTGTTGAAAAGTTGAATGGGATTTTTGCTTTCGCAATATATGATACTAGCAAAAACGAATACTTTATAGCAAGAGACCATATTGGCATAATTCCACTATATATGGGATGGGATAGTGATGGAACATTCTATGTTTCCTCAGAATTAAAAGCTTTAGAAGGTGTATGTAATAGAATTGAGTTGTTTCCACCGGGTCATTATTTATATAGTAATGAAAAGAAGATGACTAAGTGGTATAAACCTACTTGGACTGATTATAAAAATGTAAAAGATAATGCAACTTCCATAGAGGACCTTCATGATGCATTAGCAGATGCAGTTCATCGTCAACTAATGAGCGATGTTCCCTACGGAGTACTCCTCTCCGGTGGTTTAGATTCGTCTATAACTTCCGCATTAGCAAAAAAATTCGCATCAATGCGAGTTGAAACTAATGATATTCAATCAGCATGGTGGCCTCAATTGCATTCTTTTTCAGTTGGATTAGAGGGCTCTCCAGATCTTGCTGCTGCTCAAGAAGTAGCTAAAAAAATAGGAACAGTTCACCATGAAATTAAATTTACAATACAGGAAGGTCTAGATGCTATAAATGAAGTTATTTACCATTTAGAAACTTACGACATAACTACAATTAGAGCATCTACTCCAATGTATCTTATGGCAAGAGCAATTAAATCCCTAGGTATTAAGATGGTCCTTTCAGGAGAAGGAGCAGACGAACTTTTTGGAGGATATTTATATTTTCATAAAGCTCCAAATTCTAAGGAATTTCACGAAGAAACAGTAAGAAAATTGAACAAACTCCACCAATATGACTGCTTAAGAGCTAATAAGTCTCTTGCTGCCTGGGGTATTGAGGGAAGAGTCCCGTTTTTAGATAAAGAATTTATTGAAGTAGCCATGAGACTTAATCCCAAGGACAAGATGATAAATTCAAATCGTATGGAAAAATGGGTATTAAGAAAGGCTTTTGAAAAATATTTACCAAAAAGTGTTGCTTGGAGGCAAAAAGAACAATTCTCAGACGGTGTTGGCTATAGTTGGATCGATACATTAAAGGATCTTGTTGAAAAAGAGATTTCGAATGAAAAAATGAATAGTGCACACCAGCGTTTTCCAGTCCAGACACCTCAAAATAAGGAAGAATTTTATTATCGAAGTATTTTTGAGTCTCATTTCCCAAGTGAAGCTGCAGCCTTAAGTGTTCCATCAGTTCCTTCTGTGGCTTGTAGCACACCGATTGCTCTTTCATGGGATAAGGCATTTCAAAATCAAAATGATCCTAGCGGTAGGGCAGTGGCTAATGTGCATGAAAAAGGTTACTAGCTGGATTCTAATATTTATTTTTAAGCAATAAAATGCTGTCTTTTTGAACACTTTTCTGTTGATAACTTACCCAATAAATACAAGGGATTCCCATTAAATTCAAGACACTAATAAGTATATTTGTTAAACAACTTTTTAGAGTCGTTGTTTTTACAAATAATGGACCAAGAAATTCAAAAAAATAAATATTCCGCTGACAGTATTCAGGCACTTGAGGGGATGGAACACGTCCGAATGAGACCCTCAATGTATATTGGTGATATTGGCCTTAGAGGACTTCACCATTTAGTATACGAAGTTGTAGACAATTCCATAGATGAGGCATTGGCAGGGCACTGCGATGAGATCAATGTAACAATAAATGAAGACAACTCTATTACAACAAGTGATAATGGACGAGGTATACCTATAGGCATGCACAAAAAAGAGGGAGTTTCTGCACTCGAAGTAGTAATGACTAAAATTGGTGCTGGGGGCAAGTTTGATAAAGATTCATATAAAGTATCTGGAGGACTTCATGGAGTTGGTGTTTCGTGTGTAAATGCACTATCTGAAACCTTAATTGCAAAAGTTTATAGAGACGGAAAGATATGGCAACAAGAATATACTAGAGGTAAACCAAATGCACCAGTTGCAAGTATTGGCAATACGGACCAAAGGGGTACCGAGGTGACTTTCAAACCTGATCACGAAATTTTTAAGCAAACATTAGAATTCAATTTTGAAACGCTCTCTCTTAGGATGAGAGAACTCTCCTACCTAAATAAGGGAATTAAAATTACCATATTGGATAAGAGAAATAAAAATGATATTGGTGAATTCATATCAGAAACTTTCAAATCAGAAGAGGGCTTGAAGGAATTTATCCACTATTTAGATGAAAATCGTGAACCTATAATAGGAAATGTCATATCGATGGAAGGTGAAAAAAATATGGTTCCTGTTGAAGTTGCAATGATCTACAATACATCTTTTACCGAAAACTTACATTCATATGTAAATAATATTAACACTCACGAAGGAGGAACCCATCTTTCAGGATTTCGGAGAGGACTAACTACTACGTTAAAACGTTACGCTGAAAATTCAGGTCTTTTGGATAAACTCAAATTCGAGATTTCTGGAGATGATTTTAGGGAGGGCCTTACTGCAATAATATCGGTTAAAGTCGCGGAACCACAATTTGAAGGTCAAACAAAAACTAAACTTGGAAATAGGGAAGTAACCTCTGCTGTTTCCCAAGCAGTCTCGGAAATGCTTGAAAATTATTTAGAAGAAAATCCAAGTGATGCCAAAACTATTGTTGATAAAGTAATTCTTGCAGCACAAGCTAGGCATGCAGCACGAAAGGCCCGTGAAATGATTCAAAGAAAAACGGTAATGAGTGGAGGTGGTCTACCGGGCAAACTGTCTGACTGTTCTGAACAAGATCCAACATTATGCGAAATTTTTCTTGTAGAAGGAGATTCTGCTGGCGGAACGGCTAAACAAGGAAGAGACCGAAACTTTCAAGCTATATTGCCTTTAAGGGGTAAAATTTTGAATGTTGAAAAAGCAATGCAACACAAGGTCTTTGAAAATGAAGAAATAAGAAATATTTATACTGCACTTGGTGTAACTATCGGAACAGAGGAGGATAGTAAAGCTTTAAATATAGAAAAACTTCGATATCATAAAATTGTAATTATGTGTGATGCAGATGTTGATGGGAGTCATATTTCAACTTTAATTCTAACTTTCTTCTTTCGCTACATGAAAGAACTTATTGAATTGGGATATATCTATATTGCAACACCACCTTTATATTTAGTCAAAAAGGGGCAAAAAAATGATTACGCTTGGAACGATGACCAAAGAGATAAACTAATTCAAGAATTTGGTTCTGGTACATCAGTTCAAAGATATAAAGGGCTTGGAGAAATGAATGCAGAACAACTGTGGAACACAACTATGGACCCTGATCGCAGAACTCTCCGTAAGGTTACTTATGACCCCATGGGTAATGAAGCAGATAAAGTTTTTACAATGCTTATGGGTGATGAAGTTCCACCACGAAGAGATTTTATCGAAAGAAATGCAATTTATGCTAATATTGATGCTTAATTTTTTGATCAAATAAACTTAAATTTTAGAATAATGAAAGTTACAGTTATAGGTGCAGGTAACGTAGGTGCATCCTGCGCAGAATACATTTCCCAAAATGAAATAGCTAGCAAAGTAGTAATCCTTGATATTAAAGATGGATTTGCTGAGGGCAAGGCTTTAGATCTATATCAAACAGCTACTACACTCGGTTTCAATACATCAATTAAAGGAGTAACTAATGATTATTCTGAGACAAGAGGGAGTAATGTCGTAGTTATTACTTCTGGAGTCCCAAGAAAGCCGGGTATGACTCGTGAAGAACTTATTGGAATAAATGCCGGTATTGTTCAAAAAGTTTCTGAAAATGTATTAAAGTACTCACCTGACGCAATTATAGTAGTCGTGTCTAATCCGATGGATACGATGACTTATTTAGCTCTAAAAGCTACAGGTTTACCAAAAAATAGAATTATTGGAATGGGAGGGGCCCTAGATAGTTCACGTTTTAAAACCTACCTTTCCCTAGCTTTGAATAAACCTGCTAATGATATACAAGGAATGGTAATTGGTGGACACGGTGATACAACAATGATACCACTTCATAGACTAGCTACTTATAATGGTATCCCTGTTTCACAATTTTTAGAAGAAAAAGTTATTCAAAAAGTTGTGGCAGATACAATGGTTGGTGGTGCTACATTGACTAAATTACTGGGTACTTCAGCTTGGTATGCCCCGGGTGCCTCTGTTGCTTATCTTGTTGATAGTATTTTAAATGATTACAAAAAAATTATCCCGTGCTCAGTATTTTTAGATGGAGAATATAATTTGGGGGATATATGTATTGGTGTTCCATGCATTATTGGTGCCAATGGTGTTGAGTCAATTATAGACATTGAATTGAATCAATCTGAGGAAAATTTATTAAGTCAAAGTGCAATTAAGGTTAGGGAAATGAATACTGCTCTTTCAGATTTTCTTTGAAAAGAAGAATAAATTAATTTGATATTAATTATTATGAGTTGTCAGTTCATAGGTTTAATATTATATTTGCACGCTTTTATATTAGAACATTTATAATTAGGTATGCAAAACAATTCTCTTGTAAGAATATTCGGTATTTTATTTGCCCTTGTAAGTATCTATCAACTGTCATTCACATTTATTACAAGTAGCGTTGAGGGAAAAGCTGAAAACTTTTCTAAAGAACTTATTCCAAATAGCACCCCTAATTACTTAGAACTTCGTGATCAAAAAACTAATTCATACCTAGATTCAATTGGAAACAATCCTATATACGGATTTACAACATACAATGATGCTAAAGAAAAAGAACTAAATAAAGGTCTAGATCTCAAAGGAGGTATTAATGTTATTTTGCAAATTTCTATAAGGGATATCCTTAGTGGTTTAGCTGAAAACTCAAAAAATCCAGCTTTTAATAAAGCATTAGATGAAGCAGACATTTTGCAAAAATCATCAGATGAACCCTACGTTGAATCTTTTTTTAAATCATTTGATTTAGTAAAAAGCGACGAAAAATTAGCATCACCTAATATTTTTGCTAATCGTACACTTAGTGATGAGATCAATTTTGAAATGAATGATCAAGAAACACAGACTATTATCAGAAAAAAGATAGACGAATCAATCGTTTCTGCTTTTGAAGTATTAAGAAAAAGAATCGATAAGTTTGGAGTAACTCAGCCAAATATTCAAAGACTTGGTAGTTCTGGACGAATTTTGGTCGAATTACCTGGAGTCAAAGACGTTGATAGAGTACAATATCTTCTTCAAAGTACAGCTCAACTTGAATTTTGGGAAACATACAAAAATGATCAATTAGTTAATTTTTTAATTGAGGCAAATAATTTATTAAGTGAACAGATAAAAAACAAGGAATCTACTAAAGATAGCTCTCAGAAGACTGAAACTTCAGAAATCGAAGAGTTACTTGCAGATGTTGCCGCTCAAGATACTATAGTGAGTTCTGTAAACCCTATTCTAGATAAAATTGTTGGACAAGGATTCCAGGGAGGACCTGTTTTAGCTCAATTTTCTTCAAGAGATAGAGATATTATAACAAGTTATTTAGATAAACCCGAGGTAAGAAGACTCTTACCAGCAGAATATCGCTATACTCGATTTGTTTGGGGAAAACCTATCCAAGACAGTGATATAATTGAGCTATTTGCCCTTAAATCCAACCGAACTAATACAGCACCACTAAGTGGAGGTGTAGTAGTTGACGCTCTTCAAACATTTGATCAAATAGGTAATCCTGCGGTATCTATGCAAATGGATTCAAGAGGTGCCCGTATATGGGAAAATATGACAGGAAAGGCGTATAATCAAAGGAGTAATATTGCAATAGTTTTAGATGAGATTGTTTATTCTGCCCCTGGAGTTTCAAGTGGAGCGATATCCGGTGGACGTTCTGAAATTACGGGAAATTTCACACTAAACGAGGCCACAGACCTAGCAAATGTTTTAAGGGCTGGAAAGTTACCAGCCTCAGCAAATATTATTCAGTCTGAAATTGTTGGCCCCTCACTAGGAAAAGAGGCAGTTCAAGCTGGTATTTATTCCTTTCTAATTGCATTAATTATTGTTTTAATTTGGATGATTTTTTATTATGGGAACTCTGGAATTTTTGCTGATATAGCATTATTACTTAATATCCTTCTAATTTTTGGAATATTAGCTGGTCTTGGAGCAGTACTAACTTTACCAGGAATTGCGGGCATAGTTCTTACTATAGGTATATCTGTAGATGCAAATGTTTTAATTTTTGAAAGAGTAAGAGAAGAACTAGATAAGGGGAAGGGAATTCGTAAATCAATTTCAGACGGTTTTAACAATGCTCTTTCTTCAATATTAGATGCAAATATTACAACCGGCTTAACAGCACTAATTTTATTTATTTTTGGTACTGGACCCATAAAGGGTTTTGCAACAACACTTCTTATAGGAATTGGAACTTCTTTATTTACAGCTATTTTCATTACAAGAATTCTTGTCGATTCACGAAATGAGAAAGGCAAAAAGATATCCTTTTCTACAAAATTAACTAAGGGCTTACTGTCAAAAATCAATATCTCATTTTTAAAAAGGAGAAAAATGGCTTACATCTGTTCTTCCGTGCTAATTTTTGTCAGTTTATTTTCACTCATTAAAAATGGTCTAAACCAGGGAGTTGATTTTGTAGGTGGAAGATCTTACACAGTAAGATTCGATAAACCCGTAAATCCCACAGAAATAAATTCTTTACTCAATACTACATTTGGAAGTGCTGAGGTAAAAACTTTTGGTGAAGAAAATCAGCTAAAAATTACAACTAAATATAAAGTAGACACTGAAGGTGTAACTGTTGATGAAGAAATTCAAAATATGCTTTATAAGGCGCTAATAGCATTTTTACCTCAAAGTATCTCTTATGACGAATTTGTAAAAGGGAGTTCTGAAAAAAATATTGGAATAATGTCTTCAATAAAAGTTGGGCCAACGATTGCAGACGACATAAAAAAGAACTCATTTTTAGCAATTTTGGGGTCATTAATCATAGTATTCCTTTACATTTTAATAAGATTCCGAAAGTGGCAATTTTCGTTAGGGGCAGTTACAGCAGTTTTTCACGATGTATTAATTGTTTTAGGAATTTTTTCTATGACATATACCTTTATGCCCTTCAGCATGGAGATTAATCAAGCATTTATTGCAGCCGTGTTAACTGTAATTGGTTATTCACTGAATGATACTGTGGTAGTATTTGATAGAATAAGAGAATTTATAGGTGAGAAGGGTAAAGTGAATTTTGATTTTACTGTGAATAGCGCTTTAAATAGTACACTTAGCAGAACTTTAAATACATCTTTAACTACCTTGCTAGTTCTAATTGCTATATTTATTTTTGGCGGAGAGTCGATAAGAGGATTTATGTTTGCACTAATTATAGGTGTTGTTGTTGGAACATATTCTTCTGTTTTTATTGCGACACCTGTCATGTTTGATACTCAAAACAAAGGAGCACTGCAAAAGGAAAAAAAATAGTTGTAAAAATTAAACCTTTAATTTAGGCAGATTTACACCTAAATGTATTTACTCTTTCATGAATTTTGATTGCCTAAAGATCAAGTAAAATCCAAAAATAATCAAAGGAAAACTTAACCATTGACCTGTAGTAAATAAACCAAGTATGTCTTCTAAACCCCCTTGACTTTCCTTTAAGTATTCTATGAGAAATCGTATAGTAAACATGCCAACAAAAAATGATCCAATCAGATATCCTTGTCTATTTTTTTTATCAGAGTTGTATGTTTTTCTTAAAAATAAAAATAAAAAAAGATAACAAATAGATTCATAAATTTGGGCAGGATGCCTTGGAAGAGTCTCTCCTCTATTAAGGAATACAACTCCAAAATCTGTATTACTATATTTCCCAACGATTTCTGAATTAAAAAAGTTACCTAAGCGAACAAAACATGCACCAAGAGAGACTGGTATGGTTATTCTGTCTAATAGCCAGAGTAAAGAGCGCTTCTTGAATTTTAGTTGATAAAGATAAAGACCAATTAAGCTGCCAATGACAGCTCCGTGACTAGCTAGTCCTCTAAAACCAGTAAATTTATATCCATCTGATGTTTCTTTTATAGGTAACAAAATTTCAAGTAGGTGGTTACTGTAATAATCCCAACTATAAAAAAAGACGTCACCAAGTCGGGCACCCAAAAGAATTGATAGAACCATATATACAAATAGAGACTCCAAATATTCCTCGGATACATTTTCATTTACGAAGATTTTTTTCATTATATAATAGCCAAAACTAAATGCTACTATAAACATTAAGCTATAGTAATGTATACCAAAGTCCCCAATTTTAAATAGAGTTTCGCTTGGTGCCCAATCAATTTTTAGTAGATACATACAAAAGTTTTACATAGTAAATGTAAATAAATTCAAAAAACTTAATAAATAATTAGGGAATTGGATCATAACCCGAACCTCCCCACGGATGACAATTTACTATTCTTTTAATTGACAAATAGACTCCTTTAAAAAGACCATATTTTTTTAGCGATTGAATTGCGTACTCTGAGCAAGTTGGCGTATATCTGCAAGTTGGTGGAAATAAAGGAGAAATAATATTTTGGTAGGTTTTAACTAGAAATACGAAAGGAAAAATAAGAATTTTTTTAAGCATTTTATAAGCTATTTTATTTCATAGTTTGTACCATTTTCAGTATCATTTAATTCAACATTTAATTCACTTAAGGATTCTCTTATGAAATCCGAAATTTCAAAGTCTTTTTTAACTCTCGCCTTATTTCTTATCTCCAAGAGTAAATTTAATAATTCTTTGTTTTTCTCAAACTTTGGATCATTTTTTGAAGGTTTTGAGAGCCTAAAACCTAAAACATTGTAAATGAAATCGTGAAGAGATTTCTTAAGGATAACTAAATCAGAACTAGTAATACTTTTTTGTTTATTTATGACAGAATTTATAAACTTCACTGCGTCAAAAAGATGCCCTATTAATAGAGGACTATTAAAATCGTCATTCATTGATGAATAGCATTTTTCTCTCCATGATATGACATCAAAATCTGTAGTTGATGCTGATGGACTTAATTTTTCGATAGCTTCTATAGCACTTAGAAGACGATTATAGCCCTTTTCAGATGCTTCTAATGCTTCTTCACTTAAATCTACTACGCTTCTATAATGAGCTTGCAACATAAAAAATTTAATTACCATTGGTGAAAATTCTTTTTTAAAAAAAGTATTTTTACCATTAAATATCTCTTCTGGTAAAATATTGTTACCAGTAGATTTAGCCATCTTTTTACCATTTAGAGTAAGCATATTTGCATGTAACCAATAATTTACCGGTGACTCTTTATTAATTCCTTCAGCTTGTGCAATTTCGCACTCGTGATGTGGAAATTTAAGGTCCATTCCACCCCCATGAATATCAAATTTCGTACCTAAATATTTTCTACTCATAGCTGTACACTCGAGATGCCATCCTGGAAATCCATCACTCCAAGGTGAAGGCCATCTCATGATATGTATTGGTTCAGCTTTTTTCCACAGCGCAAAATCTTGGGGATTTTTTTTATCACTTTGGCCATCTAAGAGACGTGAATTGTGGATAAGTTCATCAATATTTCGCCCACTTAGTTTACCATAAGGTAAATCTTTATTAAATCTTTTCACATCAAAATATACTGATCCATTTATTACATATGCATAGTTATTTTTGATAAGCTCTTTGATTAATTCAATTTGTTCTAAAATATGTCCACTCGCTGTCGGTTCTATACTTGGTGGTAAAGTGTTAAATAGATGCATTATTTTTCTGAAATCCAAAGTATAGCGTTGAACTATTTCCATTGGTTCAATTGATTCTAGGCGAGCTCTTTTTGAAATTCTATCTTCACCTTCGTCAGAATCATTTTCTAGGTGACCGACATCAGTTATATTTCTAACATATCTAACTTTATAACCAAGATGTGTAAGGTATCGATATATTAAATCAAATGATATAAAGGTTCTGCAATTCCCCAGATGGACATTACTGTAAACAGTTGGTCCGCAAACATACATACCAACTTTTTCGGGTAAAATAGATTTAAAGACTTCTTTTTTTCCACTCAAAGAATTGTAAACATGAAGTAAACTATTCATTAAAATCAGTTTCAAGATTAATGTAATCTAAAAACTCACGTTTTTTTTCTTTAGTTTTAAAAACTCCGCCAAACTCACTTGTCACTGTACTGCTTACAACATCTCTAATTCCCCTTGAATTCACACATAAATGTTTTGCATCTACAACACAAGCTACATCTTCAGTTTTTAATACATTCTGCAGTTCTTTAACAATTTGTAGTGTTAAACGTTCCTGAACTTGTGGGCGTCTTGCGTAATAATCTACAATTCGATTCATTTTTGAAAGTCCGACAACAGTTCCTTTAGAAATGTACGCAATATGTGCTCTTCCAATAATCGGAAGTAAATGGTGCTCACATGTTGAGTAGACTATAATATTTTTCTCTACCAACATTTCACCATATTTATATGAGTTGTTAAATGTTGAGGATTTAGGCTTTCTATCTGGATGCAATCCACCAAAAATTTCTTTAACATAGGCCTTGGCTACTCTTTTTGGTGTACCTTTAATACTATCGTCAGTTAAGTCCATTCCCAGTGTTTCGAGTATAGAGTGAACATGTTTTTGTATAATCAAAATTTTCTCCTCGTCGGTTTTAAAAAAAGCATCATCTCTCAATGGCGTATTTGCGTTTGAAGAGAAATGATCTTCTGCAGAATCTTGTTGATTATCAGGAATTATTTTTTCAATTTTCATAAGCCTAAAATAGCTACAAATATACTGAATTTAATAGGAAATCAGATTTTTAGTAAGACTAGAATTTTATATTATAACTTAATGTAAGTTCTGTGAATTTATTTTCTAAATCATATTCATCTGTCAACCCTGCTGAAAATAATTGTAGATTCTGATTTTGGGTTGACTGAACAAAGGACATACTAAAATTACTTGATCCAAAATCAAATCCTATTCCAAAAGTTAATGAATTATCATTTTTAAAAATATCTCGTTTACTATTTGATCTTTGATAATAGCCTGCTCTAAGACTAAGATCTTCTATCCTATATTCACCTCCAAATTTAATTGTATTAACAGATGTAAATGCCTGCTGAAAACTAGAGGTTAAGTCATCTAGATATGAGCTAATTGATTCGGAATTCAGTGTAATATTTGATAAATTCTGGTAATTATATTCAATAGATAATAGACCTTTTTTATCAAAAATATATGCAAAACTTACACTTGATTTAGCTGGAATTCTTAATTCATACGGACTAAATGAGTTTATTACATTAGGCTCCAGGATTTCTTTTACACGTATACCACTTTCAGATCTAAAGCTGCTGATTTTTTGTTGAGTCTCATCAGCAATATTTATCCATTGAGGGCTATCATAGCTAAGACCTAGCCTCAAATTATCAAATTTTAGGATTCCACCAAACTGCAAAGAGAACCCTTGGCCGAGGCTTAATAAAGAATTTTCAAAATTTACATTACTTACTAATGAATTCGAATTATGGTCTTTTTCATAAAAATCTTGCAAATTACTAAATTCAATTCTGTGTTGATTGATATTAAATCCTAGGTGAAGAAAGTCTTTGTATAGTCCGCTGAAATTAAAACTTGTTTTCCTATGATAACCCTCATTAAATTGATTTAAAATATGATTAAATCTGTCTGAGTTGATATTTGACACATAAGATCTCTCAGATAAATTATTTGTTGTGGGATCAATTATATACGATTGGTATCCAAGGAAAGCTTGTTGAGCATCAAAACCTATCTCTTCACCCAAATAGCCATATATATCTGAAATGGTTTCATCATCATATATTTGAATATCTTCTAGTGCGACTCCATCAGCATAATAAAGGAAATAATCTGAAATGCTATTTTTTCCAGCTCCATTAATAGAGCTTCTTTGATCAAAACTTGTTATCCTGTTAACACTTATAGAAGCAGTTATTCTTTTCCAAGAACTTTTCTCTTTAGTATTATTAAAAACAAATGCAGCACCAAATTGATCAAAATAAAAATCTTCATCTTTAATAGTTCTTGGCTGACCTGAATAAATTCCTTTTACGTTTTTTGAATTATAATTTATTGAAGCTCCAATTTCATTATATAAAAAAACTGATGAGCCAGCTGGATTATTTGTTATGGAGGACAGGTCACCTCCTAGAGCACCAAAAGCTCCTGCCATAGATTTATATCTAGCCGAACCATTTAGAGATGAAGATGTAATATAATTTAAGTCGTTTAGGGTTTGTGAACTAATAAAATTCGAAATCAAAGCTGTAATGCCTATATAAAATAAGTTTCGCATCAAATACTTTATTTTGAATCTTTAATGCGTATTTCCCCTTCCTCCAGATGAAGAACTTCTTCCTGAAGAGGATCTATTAACACCTCCAGAATTAAATGAGGAATTGCTTCTACTCAAATTATATGATCTGCTGAAAGAGTTATTATTAGAAGAATTTTTAGGTCTTACCATATTACTTCTTCTGACATTACTATTTTGAACTTTCACATTACTTCTAGCACCTCTGTAACTACCTTCTTGAACTCGTGTGTAGGATCTGTTTCCACTGCTCATATTACTCTGAATTTGTCTAGCTTGAGGACTATTGAAAATAATAGAGGACCCTCTGTTAAAATTTCTTTCAACCATTCGATTTTCAGTTCGTAGTCTACCTGAGCCAATTGATCTTTGGTTTGGTGTTTTTAAAATATTTGTATTCGCTTTCGAAAAGCTTGATGATCTGTTTCTATTAGCTAAATAATTTAAATTATTTGAATTTCTAATCGAGTTGAAATTATAACTTTGATTACTTCTTATTCGGTTTCTATCGTAACCAATAGAGGAGATTCTTCCAATTGAACCACTTCCTCTCCCAAGATTGAATCTAGTAATTGTTTTTTCAACATTACGTGATCTAGAATTATTATTATTAGACTTATTAATTAAGCGTGAGTTTGAATTTCTATTAGATCTCTCGCCTCTACCTGAATTAATTCTAGCTATTGTAGTTCTGTATGATCTAGAGCCACTTCTTCTAATATTATTTCCATAATAATCATTAAATCGATTATAATTATAATATCTATTAAACCAATTATTTCTGTATCCAAATCCAGAAGTAAATCCCAACCCATAGGGGTTATAAATACCACCAAAGAAATTATATGGATTGTAAAAAGTATCATATCCCCTAAATCTCCAGAAATCTGCATATCTACCATAAGGACTCCACATTGGAAAATTTGACCACGGACTCATAAATCTATTAAATCCGAATTGGAAAGGGGAGTAAAAATAATTGTTCCAAAAGGGTGAATAATTAAAAGCAAACCCAGACAACCCCCATAAAAAGTTTGAATTATTGTTAAATAAGATTACCTCTGTTTGTGATGGATTTCCACCCCAAGGAATTTGACTTTTGTTAAGTTCAATATCTGTTGCATCTATTTCATCAATAGAATTATAAGAATCAATGTCAGTAAAATAAGTTTCATTTGAAGTTGAACTTACATACCCATTTTTAGCAGCATCGTTGAAATACTTTTTATAGTAATTATTATTTCCGTCTTTTTTCATCTCGCTTGATCTTAAGCTTTTGTTTGATGAGTATATTCCGTCACTGTCAAAGTATGATGATCCTTGAAAGCTTCCACAGCTATACAAAAATAGGGTTAAAGCAAGCAACAGTTGGTGACTACTTATTTTTGAAATCAAGTGAGATGTTTTCATAACAATTCATTTTAAATATGTGCTACAAAAGACTTAGTTTTGTATTACAATGTTACTATATTATTAGTTATTTCAAATTCTATGCCAAAAAATTTATGCCAAAGAAATTAACACCTAGGGATAAAGATTACTCAAAATGGTACAACGAGATTGTAATTAAAGCAGATCTTGCCGAAAACTCATCTGTTAGAGGATGTATGGTAATCAAACCCTATGGATATTCTATATGGGAAAAAATGCAGCATGAGTTAGATAAAATGTTTAAAAAGACTGGCCACCAAAATGCATATTTCCCCCTTTTTGTTCCAAAAAGTTTATTTGAGGCGGAAGAAAAAAATGCAGAAGGATTTGCTAAGGAATGTGCTGTTGTAACTCACTACAGGCTTAAAAATGATGAGAATAACAAAGGTAAACTTATAGTTGACCCAAATGCAAAATTAGACGAAGAGCTAGTAGTAAGACCTACGAGTGAAGCAGTAATATGGAATACATATAAATCATGGATTCAATCATATCGAGATTTACCCTTATTAATTAATCAGTGGGCCAATGTAGTGAGATGGGAAATGCGAACTAGACTCTTTTTAAGAACTTCTGAATTCTTATGGCAAGAAGGTCACACTGCTCATTCGACTAAAGAAGATGCTTTAAAAGAGGCAAAATTGATGAATCAAGTGTATGCCGATTTTGTTGAAAATTTCATGGCCATCCCTGTAATTCAAGGCACAAAGTCAGTAAGCGAAAGATTTGCTGGTGCAGAGGAAACCTATTGTATTGAGGCCTTAATGCAGGACGGTAAAGCCCTTCAAGCAGGAACATCTCACTTTTTAGGTCAAAATTTTGCAAAAGCATTTGATGTAAAATTCACGACTGATTCCGGTAAATTAGATTATGTTTGGGCAACTTCGTGGGGAGTATCAACAAGACTTATAGGTGCACTAATTATGACACATAGTGATGACAAAGGTTTAGTTTTACCGCCTAATCTGGCACCTTATCAGGTGGTGATAATACCAATCTACAAGAATTCGAATGAGCATAAATATGTAGAAAAAATTGCTGAAGATTTAATGTCAGAATTACAAAGCCAAAATATAAGAGTAAAATATGATAATCGTGATAATTTCAAACCTGGCTTTAAATTTAATGAGTATGAGCTAAAAGGAGTCCCAATTAGGCTAGTTATTGGACCCAAAGATGTGAATGATGGTACTGTTGAAATTGTTAGGCGAGATAATTTTTCAAAAGAAACCGTAAAACAAAATGAAATTATTAAAGAGATAAGAGCTAGATTGAATGAAATACAAAGTACTCTTTATTTAAAGGCAAAAAGATTCCAAGAAGAAAACACTACATGTGTTGATAATTATGATGATTTTAAAGAAACTTTAAACAATAAAGGAGGATTTATCGCAGCTCATTGGGATGGCACAAATTCTACAGAAGAAGCCATAAAAAAAGAAACAAAAGCAACCATTAGGTGCATACCCTTAGATTCGAAAGAGGAGAAGGGTTCTTGTATTTATTCAGGTAATCCATCAAACAAAAGAGTACTATTTGCAAAGGCTTACTAATTTAAATTAAACATTAGGATTACCTATTGAAATGAATTTTATTGTCCTTGTATAATAATATTTTTACATGTAAATTTGCGCTCAAAAATTATGGCCCGTTCGTCTATTGGTTAGGACGCCAGGTTTTCATCCTGGAAAGAGGGGTTCGATTCCCCTACGGGCTACAATTTAAATTTTAAAATATGGCAAATCATAAATCTGCACTTAAACGAATTAGATCAAACAATAAAAAAAGGTTGTTAAATCGCTTTCAGCACAAAACAACTCGAAACGCAATTAAAAAACTTAAGGGCCTTACTTCTAAAAAAGAGGCAAAAAAACTTTTGCCTATAGTCACATCATTAATTGACAAGCTGTCCAAAAAAAATATAGTCCATAAGAATAAAGCTGCAAATTTGAAATCAAAGCTTACAAAGCATGTTGCAGCATTAAAATAGCTAAACAATTTTTTTCACCTAACTTATTTAGGAGTTCATAGAAATTAAAAACTCCTCGTTATTCTGGGTCCTAGTAAACCTATCGTTAATAAATTCCATTGCTTCAACGGGATTCATATCAGCTAAATATTTCCTCATTATCCACATTCTTTTTATTGTATTTTCATCAAGCAATAGATCGTCGCGGCGAGTACTTGAAGAAACCAGATCAATTGCGGGAAAAATTCTTCGATTCGCAATTCTTCTATCTAATTGAAGCTCCATATTTCCAGTACCCTTAAATTCCTCAAATATAACTTCATCCATTTTTGAACCAGTTTCGGTTAGTGCTGTGGCGATTATTGAAAGAGATCCGCCTTTTTCAATATTTCTAGCTGCACCAAAAAACCTTTTTGGCTTATGTAAAGCATTTGCGTCTACACCACCACTTAAAATTTTGCCTGATGCTGGTTGAACTGTATTATAAGCTCTAGCCAATCGGGTTATTGAATCTAAAAGGATAACAACATCGTGACCACATTCAACTAATCTTTTAGCTTTTTCTAAAACTATATTTGCAACTTTTACATGTCTTTCGGCTGGTTCATCAAATGTTGATGCAACTACTTCACCATCTACATTTCGTTGCATATCTGTAACTTCCTCAGGCCTTTCATCTATTAATAAAATCAATTGGTAAACTTCGGGATGGTTTGCAGCTATTGAATTTGCTATATCCTTAAGAAGCATTGTTTTACCAGTCTTAGGTTGTGAAACTATCATTCCACGCTGGCCTTTTCCAATAGGACAAAATAAATCCATAATTCTTGAGGAAATTGTACTTTGTTTTTCTGCGATATTAAATTTATCCTCTGGAAATAGGGGTGTAAGGTGCTCAAAAGATACTCTGTCTCTTACAACTTTTGGATCTAAACCATTAATTTTATCGACCTTTATTAAAGGAAAGTATTTTTCTCCTTCTTTTGGAGGTCTTACAGAACCAAGGACAGTGTCACCTGTTTTTAATCCGAATAATCTGATTTGAGACTGGGAAACATAAACGTCATCAGGAGATGATAAATAATTATAGTCAGATGATCTTAAAAATCCATATCCTTCTGACATCATCTCAAGAACACCTTCCGTTTCTACAATACCATCAAATTCAAAATCAGGTTGTCTATACCTGCTTTTGTTGTCTTTATTGTGATTGTGATCTGTACGATTATTGAGTCTGTTTTTTTGAATATTATTTTTTGAAAAATGGTTATTACCCTGACTATCTTTTTGAGAATTATTTTGCTCGTTTTCAGGTTTACTTTTGTTTTTTATTTTTTGAACTGGCAAAATTTTATTTAGTGTTTTCTTTTCAAAATCTGTTTTACGAACAGATATTGGCCTATCTTTTTTTTGTTGCAGTTCTTTTTTATCTTCTTCTGGTTTAGAAGCAATAAAATCAACTATTTGGTATATTAAATCAAGTTTTTTTTGACCAGCAGTGCTTTTCAAGCCAATTTTTTTCGCTATTTCCTGTAATTCGGATAATTTCTTTGTTTTAAGATTTGCTATTTCGTACATTAAATATTTATGATTTTATCCAAACTCTAAAATATTTTATGGAGATTCGGATTTTGTAGATTGTAGACAGCAATAATACAAATTTTATTTAAAATAAAAAGTTTAAAAAAAAAATTAATTTTATAAAAATCAAAAATGATTCAGCGTATACAAACACTTTATTTGTTGCTTTCCGTATTTATTTCCATTTTTAATTATACATATTCATTCGAAACTCTAAGTAGTTCATTAATATCTAAATCACATTTTTTTCTGATTTCAGCTACAATTTTAATTTTTACAATTTTACTTTATAAAAAAAGAAATCTTCAATCATTTATTTGCTTATCATTATTTATCTTAAACCTAATTGTCCTTCTTTTATTAACGAACCTGTTTATAAATAATTTGTATTTGGATCTAGTTATTGTTTTGCCAACGCTTATATCAATTCAGCAAATTCTAATTTTCTTAGCCCGTAAATCAATTATAAAAGATGAAAATTTAATTCGTTCTATTGACAGATTGAGATAACTTTTATTTTAACTCTATAACGAATAAATTTTTTATAGTACCTTTTTGTAGACTAAATTTTAACATTGTTCTTTTTTTGTGAAATCCGTAAATACCTGCGGCACCTGGATTAAAGTGCAAGTGGTTATACTTTTTATCTTGAATAACTTTTAATATATGAGAATGACCACATATAAATAAATTAGGATTATATTTTTGGATTAATTCTATAGCACTTCTATTATATCTTCCAGGATAACCTGCAATGTGAGTCATGACAACTCTAATTCCTTCGCTTTCAAAAATTAAATTTTTTTCAGTCATCATGCGAATTTCATTGCTGTCAATATTACCGTAGACAGCTTTAATTGGTTTTAATAATTTAATACTATCAATTACCCTAGTATCTCCTATGTCACCAGCATGCCAGACTTCATCAACATAATTTGTATGTGAAATTATTTTTTCATCAATATATCCATGTGTATCAGAAAGCAGTAATATTTTCTTAAGCATTAATAAAAATAAATTAATTACAAATATTTTTATTAAGTCTGAGACGTTATTTTAATTGTTCTAAAGACTAAATCAAAGTATATTTGAATCAAAAAAAAGTGCGTTTTTTTATTAATTTTTCTTTTAAAGGTACAAATTATCATGGGTGGCAATCCCAACCTAACGCAAACTCAATTCAAGATGAAATGGAAAGGGTAATGTCAATTTTACTTGATGAACAAATTAAGCTTATTGCCTCAGGAAGAACTGATTCTGGAGTTCATGCTTATAAAATGATTGCACATTTTGACGCTAAATTCCATTCAAATCCAAATGGTGATTTCGTTTATAAGCTTAATCAATTTTTACCGGAAGATATTTCGGTTAATTCAATCAGAAGAGTAAAAGATGATGCACACGCAAGATTTGACGCTTTATCCAGAACATACGAGTATTTCATAAATTCCAAAAAAACTCCTTTTGGAAACGAATTTCATTATAATCTTGACCAATCATTAGATATAAAAGCCATGAAAGAAGCTACAAAGTTACTCATCCAATATGACGATTTTGAGTGTTTTTCAAAGTCAAGAACAGATGTAAAAACTTTTATATGCAATATAAGTTTTGCGGATTGGACTCTCATAGAGAATGGTTATAAATTTACGATAACAGCAAATCGATTTCTACGCAATATGGTTCGAGCAATCGTAGGCACAATATTAGATATTGGTTTAAAAAAGAAATTTTTAGATGATTTGACAAAAATAATTGAAAATAAAGATAGATCTCTTGCTGGTTTTTCTGTCCCAGCAAAAGGCTTATTTTTAAAGGAAATTGAATATCCAAAAAATATTTACTTATAAAATGGCGGATATAACAGGAAAAATATTTGATGTAAAACTTTTTAAAAAACTAAGTTATTTCATAACTCCATACAAAGTAACCTACTACTTTGTTATGTTTTCAGCAATTTCGCTTTCATTATCTTCTACGTTGACACCATATTTGTTAAAGGTTATTGTCGATGATTACATTAGACCTAAGGATTATTCGGGTATGGTTTTTTTTGTTATTCTCATGCTTGTAACATTACTTCTTGAAGTTGTTTTTCAATTTCTTTTTGTCTTTTATGCCAATTGGTTGGGTCAGAGTGTAATAAAAGATTTAAGAATTAAATTATTTAATAGAATTATTAATTTCAAAATGGCATATTTTGATAATACAGCGATTGGTCGTTTAGTAACCAGATCGGTTAGTGATATTGAAACCATAGCAAGTATTTTTTCTCAAGGGTTATTTATGATAATTGCAGACTTATTAAAAATGTCTCTTGTTGTAATTGTAATGCTTTATGTTGATTGGGAATTATCACTTATAGTTTTTTCAGTTCTTCCTATTATTGTTTACGCAACACGCCTTTTTCAAAAATCTATGAAAAAAGCCTTTGAAGAAGTAAGATCTCAAGTTGCAGGCTTAAATTCTTTTGTTCAAGAAAGGATAAGTGGTATAAAAATAGTGCAACTATTTAATAGAGAAAAAATCGAATATAAAAATTTTCAAAGTATCAATGAAAAACATAAAAAAGCATGGTTAAAAACTGTATGGTTTAATTCAATTTTTTTTCCAGTTGCTGAAATTGCATCATCAGTTACTATTGGTTTAATTGTCTGGTATGGTGGATTTAATATTTTATCAAATGGGAAAATTTCGTTAGGTGTAATTTTTCTATTTATTCAAATGTCACAAATGTTATTTAGACCATTGAGGCAAATAGCGGATAAATTTAACTCGTTACAGATGGGTATGGTGGCTGCTGAAAGAATTTTTAGAATTATAGAAACTAAAAGCGCTATAAAAAATAATGGTAATATCATTGCAAAGTTTGTTCGTGGAAAAATCAATTTTAAAAAATTGAAATTTTCTTATGTTTCTGAACAGACTGTTTTAAATAATTTTTCACTTAATATTAGACCTGGTGAAAAGATTGCTATTGTTGGTGCAACAGGTTCAGGAAAATCAACCATTATTAATTTGTTATGCAGATTATATGATTTTAAAAGTGGTGACATTTTAATTGATGATATATCCATAAAAGAGTATGAAATTTTTTCTTTAAGAAAACATATTTCATTAGTATCGCAAGATGTATTTTTATTTGCTGACAGCTTGTATAATAATATTACACTTCATAATGAAAAAATTACGAAAGATAAAGTATTAAAAGCTTCTAGAGAATTAGGAATACATGAATTCATCAAATCACTTCCAGGAGGTTATGATTATAATGTTAGAGAGCGTGGAATAATGTTATCCTCAGGACAACGTCAATTAATTGCATTTTTGAGAGCATACGTAACTGATCCTTCGATATTGGTTCTTGATGAGGCAACTTCATCTGTTGACACTTATACTGAAGAATCAATTCAAAGAGCGATTGAAAAAATAACAATTGGCAAAACATCCATAATTATTGCGCATCGTTTGACAACAATAAGAAGTGCTGATAGAATAATAGTTTTAGAAGATGGTAAAATTGTAGAACAAGGAACCCACGATGAGTTAATTAAAATTCCAAGTGGTCATTATTTGAATCTTTATGAAGTTCAACTCGCAAATGAGTTTTCATCTGTATAAAAACTCTATTCATTTAGATCTTGAATTAATTTTTCCTTTAATTCATTGGTAGAATTTATCTTAATAAACTCACCGTTTTTGACATAGACTAATTTTCCAGTTTGCTCAGAGATTACTATTATTAAAGAATCTGTTTTTTCAGAAATCCCTAGTGCTGCTCTATGTCTTAAGCCGTATCTAGATGGAACGTCTGAACTATCACTTACAGGTAAAATAACTCTTGTTGCTATTATTTGGTTATTTTCTATTATTATGGCACCATCATGAAGTGGACTATTTTTAAAAAAGATTGTTTCGAGAACCTGAGGTGTTAGTTTAATTTGTGTAATATTACTCTCATTAAGAGTAAAATCTAATGTATTGCTTCTTTGTAATACGATTATTGCACCAGTTTTTCTTTTAGACATCTCTGAGCACGAGTTAATTAAAACATTAATGTCTAAATTTGATGAATCTTTATTTTGATTTAAAAATTTAAAGTAGCGAACAACATTTCTTCTATTCGTGAAGTTTGTTGACCCTAGAAGTAATAAAAACTTTCTAATTTCTTGCTGAAAAACTACAATAAGTGCGAAAAAGCCAACACTGATAAATTTCCCTAGTAAGTTACTTAATACATCCATATTTAAAAGATCCGTCAATTTCCAAATGAGATAAACTATCACAATACCAATGAAAATATTAATTGCAACGGTACCCTTAACCAGTTTATACATGTAAAAAAGTAATAAGGCAACTAATAGTATGTCAATTATATCAACAAAAGAAAAATCAACAAAATCAGTAATATTCAATGAATTAAATTTTTACAAAATTAAAAAAACTATTGGAGTGTTTCCCATAAGGTAATGCATTCTTTAGCTTCCTTTACATCATGTGCTCTTAAAATTTTTGCCCCTCTTTCCAAAGCCCATGCATGAACAGCTGTTGTTGCATTCAAGGCAAATTCAGGTAAAATATCTAATTTTTTGTAGATCATTGATTTTCTTGATAAACCCACTAGAATGGGATAGTCAAATATTTTAAAATCATTGAGATTTTTTAATAATTCGTAATTATGCGACTCACTTTTACCAAATCCAAATCCTGGATCAATTATTATATTCTTTATTCCTTTATTTTTCGCCTGATTGATTTTTTTATCAAAAAAATCAATAATTTCTCTGGTGACATTTCTGTATTCAGGTTGTTTTTGCATTGAAGTTGGTATCCCTTTCATGTGCATGACAACATAGGGCAGTTGATATTTTCCTAATAATGAAAACATTTTATCGTCAAAACTTCCAGCTGAAATGTCATTTATAATACTGGCTCCCATTTCAATAGATATTTTAGCTACCTCACTATTATAAGTATCAATTGAAAAATAAAAGTTATTAAATTCTTTCAAAATTTTTTCTAGATAGGGTATCAAGAGTTCAATTTCGTCATTAGAGTTTATAATTTTACTACCTGGTTTACTTGAATGAACTCCAATGTCAATAAAATGGGCACCTTCATTTATCATTTTTTCACATTGTAACATACACTTTTTTAAAGTATTATGCTTTCCACCATCATAGAATGAATCTTCGGTTAGATTTAGAATACCCATTATTTTAGGAGATTTTAAATCAACCTTATGATCTCGGATATATAGAAAATCGGATGTGTATTTCTTTTTAATAAATTTTTAGTGTTTTAAAGATTTTTAGGAAATAAGTTAGAAATTTATATCAAATTTAATTAAATGGAAGGTACTGATACAGAGTATAAAAAAATTATCTCCAAATGTCGCAAGTTATTTGAAGAAAAAATGAGTGATTACGGTCCTTCATGGAGAATTTTAAGATTAAGCTCTCTAACTGACCAAATCTTTATTAAAGCACAAAGAATAAGAAATATACAAGTCCTGTCAGAAAGAAAAGTGGATGAAGGCCAAGAACCAGAGTTTATAGGTATAGTAAATTACTCACTCATAGCGTTGATACAAATTAAATTAGGATTTTCTGAAAAGCCAGATTTGAGTATAAAGTCTGCATTAGATTTTTATGATGTAGAGGCTAGAGGGATATATGAATTGATGAAAAATAAAAACCATGATTATGATGAGGCCTGGAAGGATATGAGAATTAGTTCTTTAACGGATCTTATTTTACAGAAACTTTTAAGAATTAAACAAATTGAAGGAAATGATGGAATAACTATTGTTAGTGAAGGTATTAATTCAAATTATCAGGATATGGCAAACTATGCAATATTTGCTCTCATACACTTAGATAATAAATGATCTATATATTAAACAGAATTTTTCAGGGTTTTTTTTCTTTATTCGGTGTAGCAAGTTTAGTTTTTTTTATGTTTACTATTCTTCCAGGTGATCCTGCAGAAATGATGCTGGATCAAAATCAAAATAGTGATCAACTAGAAGTTTTAAAAAATAAATTTGGATTTAATCTACCATTAATAGACCAATATCTATACTATTTAAATGATTTGTCTCCCATATCATATCACAGCACTAATAAAAATGAGTTTTCTTATTATGAAAAAGAAATTTATGGTGGAATACCTTTATTTAATTTTCACAATCGTATTATTGTATTTAAATATCCATACCTAAGAACATCTTATCAAAGAAGAGGTAAGCCTATTACAGATATTTTAATTGAAACTTTACCCAATACTGGGATATTAGCAATATCATCTATTATGATTGCAATTTTTGGAGGTCTTTTTTTTGGAATTACTGCCACCATATTCAAAGACCATTGGATTGATCGTTCTTTATTATTATTTAGTACTTTAGGAATGAGTATCCCTTCTTTTTTTAGTGCAATCTTGTTCTCATGGTTTTTTGGATATTTACTTCATTCTTATACAAATTTAAATATGACTGGAAGTTTATACGAGCTTGACGATTTTGGAGATACTTACAGAATAGTTTTAAAAAATTTAATACTTCCATCTTTTGTTCTAGGTATTCGTCCCTTAGCAATTATAATTCAGTTAGTTCGCAGTAATTTACTTGAGGTTTTATCTCAAGATTATATTAAAACTGCTTTTTCTAAAGGACTCTCAAAGTATGAAGTAATTTTTAAGCATGGATTGAGGAACTCGATAAATCCAGTCATTACTGCAGTTTCTGGTTGGTTTGCCTCACTTTTAGCTGGTGCAATATTTGTAGAATATATTTTTGGTTGGAAAGGACTTGGAAAAGAAATTGTAGAGGCTCTGAATCATTTGGATATCCCAGTGGTGATGGGATCAGTATTAGTTATAGCTTTTATGTTTATAATAATTAATATTGTTGTCGATTTAATATATACTTATATTGATCCTAGAATTAAAATTAATTAATATGAGGGATAGAATTATTGTAGGAAATTGGAAAATGAACAAAGATTTTGAGGAAACTGAAAAAATGTTAACCCAATTAAAATCTTATTCTGAGTCCTCAAGTGTAAAAATCATGATAGCTCCGTCTTTCACCCAACTATACCAGTCTGTTCAATCACTAAAATCAACTAATTTTTATGTAGCAGCACAAAATATAGGTATAGCCGAATCTGGGGCTTATACAGGGGAAGTTTCCCCTAAAATGCTTAAGGGAATAGGGGTAAATACAGTTATTATAGGACACTCTGAAAGACGAAATATTTTTCAAGAAAACGATAACTTTTTGACTAAAAAAATTAAAATTGCAATAGAATCAGACGTTGAGGTTATTTTTTGTCTTGGTGAAAAATTGGAAGATAGAATATCAAATAATCATTTTGAAATTGTAGCACAGCAGCTTAAAAAAACCATTTTCAATCTTTCGAATAAAAGTATGACAAAAATAATATTGGCTTATGAACCTGTTTGGGCAATAGGTACTGGAGAAACTGCAACAGCAGCACAAGCTCAGGAGATGCATTTTTATATTAGAAAATTAATATCCTCTAATTTTAACTCAAAAATTGCTGATAATGTTTCAATTTTATATGGAGGAAGTGTAAAACCTGAAAATGCAAAAGAAATTTTCAGTGAATCTGACGTTGATGGTGGATTAATAGGAGGGGCATCCTTAAATGCAGAAGATTTCATGAAAATTGTAAATTCATTTTAAAATCTTTAAACATTGAATTAGAGATGAAATACCAAATTTCTTATACTTTTAGGGATGATCAAGAATCACCTAAAATCAATCCGGAAGAACTTGAACAGGTTGATGTCCTAGAGGAAAAAGAACACCAGATAATACTATATAATGATGATATAAACACATTTGAACATGTTATTGATTGTTTAGTTAAAATATGTGAACACCACTATCTTCAAGCTGAACAATGTGCATATATCGTTCATCATTCTGGAAAGTGTTCTGTTAAAACAGGTAGTTTAGATGAATTAATCCCCAAATGTAAAGCTCTTCTAGAGGAAGGTCTGAGTGCTGAAGTTGTTAAAGGTTTGATTTTTTTCTTTGCACAAAATAATCGTAATTTGCAAAACAAATTGGCTATGTATAAGAAATTTTACATGAGTAATTTCCTAAGTCATTTTGATGATTAAAAAAAAATGAAAATGAAGTATAGAAATTTAATTATCACACTATTTATGATTGCGTCACTTAAAACAACAGCCCAAAAAAATATAGATACCACAATTTATCAGTTTAAAGTTGAGAATATTGAAGGAGAGGAATTTAATTTTGATTCTCTTCGAGGTAAAAAGATCATGATCGTAAACACAGCGTCTAAATGCGGTCTTACTCCACAGTATAGGAAACTACAATCACTTTTTGAAAGGTATAAGAGCAAAAATTTCATTATTGTAGGTTTTCCAGCAAACAATTTTTTGTTTCAAGAGCCAGGCAGCAACAAAGATATATCAGAGTTTTGTGAAAAAAACTACGGTGTTACATTCCCAATGATGAGTAAAATATCAGTTAAGGGTAAAAATATGCATCCTATATACCAATTCTTGACTGAACAAACAAAAAATGGAGTAATTAGCTCTAGAGTATCGTGGAATTTTCAAAAATATTTAATTAATGAAGACGGAAAATTGGCTAAAGTAATCTCGCCTAGGACTCAACCTGATGATCCTACAATTTTATCATGGATAGAAAATTAATTAAAAAAAAAGCAAATTTTAAAACTCAATGTGTTCATGCTGGTGAATTAGTTGATAAAGTCAATGGGGGCTCTATTTCACCACTTTATATGGCTACTTCATATAAATTTAGTGATGTTAAGGTAAACAGATATCCAAGGTATTTTAATACACCAAATCAAAAAGGTCTTGCTGATAAAATAGCTGCGCTTGAAGGAGCAGAAGCTGCTATTTTATTTAGTTCAGGTATGGCAGCGATAAGTACTTCTCTTTTATCATATTTAAAATCAGGAGACCATGTCATTCTTCAAAATGACCTGTATGGCGGAACAAGGAATTTTATAAAAACAGAATTTCCCAAATTTGGAATTGAATTTTCCTTTACATCTGGTATTTCTTCAAAAGACTTTGAAAAGGAAATAAGAAAAAATACTAAGGTCATATATATCGAAACTCCTAGTAATCCTAAACTTAAAATAATTGATTTAAAATCTATAGGTGATTTAGCCAAAAAAAACAAAATATTAACGATTATCGACAATACCTTTGCTAGTCCAGTCAATCAAAACCCTCTAGAGTTTGGGTTTGATATAATAATTCATAGCGCTACAAAATATTTAGGTGGTCATAGTGACATATCTGCTGGAACAATTGTTAGCTCGAAGACAATTATTAATAATATTTCTAGCAGTGCAAAAAATTTTGGTGGAAACTTGAGTGATTATACTGTTTGGCTACTTGAAAGAAGCTTAAAAACACTTTATTTACGAGTTAAAGAACAAAATAAGAACGCATTACAGATTGCTAATTTCCTTGAAAATGAAGCCTGGATAGATAAAGTTTATTATCCTGGTTTAACTTCACATCCCAACCATGAACTAGCAAAAAAACAGATGAAAGATTTTGGGGGTATGTTGTCTTTTGACTTGTCACCAAAAATAGATTGCAAAAAATTCCTTTTAGGACTCGAGCTTATTAAACCGACTATGAGTTTAGCTGGAATTGAGACTACAGCGTTAAGTCCAAAACTTACCTCACATTCTTTACTAACAGATGAAGAACGAATTGAACAGGGAATAAATGATCAAATGGTGAGACTATCTGCTGGTATTGAAGATTACGAAGATTTAAAAGACGATATAATACAATCTATTAAAAAACAAATCTAATGAAAGTTGATATTTTAGCTTTTGGTGCACATCCAGATGATGTAGAGCTTGGATGTGGAGGGACAATCGCATTATCTATTGCTCAAGGTAAAACAGTTGCAATTGTAGATTTAACTCAAGGTGAATTGGGTACTAGGGGTGATGTTCAAACTAGGAAAAGTGAGGCTAAAATAGCCTCAGATGTCCTTAAAATTTGTAATCGAGAAAATCTAAAACTTGAGGATGGATTTTTTGAAAATAATTTGGAAAACCAACTTGTTTTAATTGCAAAAATTAGAAAATACCAACCAAACATTGTTTTATGTAATTCAAGAAGAGATAGGCATATTGATCATGGTAAAGCAAATCAGCTAGTCAATGACTCATGCTTTTTGAGCGGTTTAAATAAAATCGAAACGATTGATCAAAATGGAAAAAATCAGAAATCATGGCGTCCACAACTTATTTTAGAGTATATACAGTGGAATGAAGTTAAACCAGATATAGTGATTAATATTACTGGATACTTGGATAAAAAAATTGAAGCAGTTAGAGCTTATAAAAGTCAATTATTTAATTCGAAGAATAACGAAAATAATACACCAATAAGTACTGAAAACTTTTTAAATAGCGTAAAGTATCGTGCGCAAAATCTTGGTAGATTAATTGGTACTGAAGCAGGTGAAGGTTTTACATCTAGACAGTTGTTAGCCATTAAAGAGTTGGATTCTCTAATTAAATAAATATGCCAAAGACTGTCAGATGGGGTGTTTTGGGCCTTGGGAATATTGCAAAAAAATTTGCAGATGATATAAAGTTGGTTCCTGATTGTAAACTTGAAGCAGTTGCCTCCTCAGACATGACACGTGCTAAGAATTTTGCAAACATCTATAAAGTAAATCGTTTTTATGATAATTATGATGATCTTTTTAAAGACAGTGAAGTTGATATAATTTATATTGCTTCTCTTAATAATAATCATTACAAACATTCTGTAAATGCAATTAAGCATAGCAAAGCAGTTTTATGTGAAAAGCCACTAGCTATAAACGAATCACAGGTTAAAGATCTACTTTACCTATCGAATGAAAGAGGGGTTTTTCTGATGGAAGCTCTTTGGACAAGATTTAATCCCGTCTTTGATCAACTACTTAGATGGATTTCAGAAGGGCAAATTGGAAAAATTAAATATATCCATGCCTCTTTTAGTTTTAATGGGACAGATAGATCTCATGACTCTAGATTATTCAATCTTGAAAAGGGTGGCGGAAGTTTACTTGACATAGGTATCTATCCACTTTTTCTTTCTTATCAGCTTTTAGGATATCCAATTTCCATCATCTCAGATGCAATAAAATCAGAAACAGGTGTGGATAAGCAAATGGCTATGATTTTTAGCTACAAAGATTCTCAAGCATTATTATATTCAAGTTTTTCACATAATGAGGATATGCGAGCTAAGATTTGTGGTGAAAAAGGTGAAATTTATATTGATTCTAGATGGCACGAATCAAAAACTATAACCCTATCAAACAATAAGAAAACCAAAAAAAAAATCGAGTTTATGGGTAAGGGTTATTTTTATGAAATAGAGGAATCAAATAAATGTATCAGGGAAAAACGTATTGAATCAAATAAATGGACACATAAAAACAGTTTAGATCTTGTTAAGTTAATGGATACAATAAGAGCACAGAATAATATTAAATATCCAAACGAATAGTTGTTCATAATAGTTAATTTAATGTAAATGAAATTTAGGAATGTTGATATGGTTCTTAATTTTTATCCAAAATCTATTATATTTGGAACCATAATGGTGGTTGTAGCTCAGTTGGTTAGAGCGCCTGATTGTGGTTCAGGAGGTCGTCGGTTCGAGACCGATCTTCCACCCAAGTAGGGGAGAGTAGTTCTCCCTTTTTTTATGGGCTCTACCCAGCTGCGTCTAGAAAAAATAGAAACATTTTTTACAAAGAACTTATTACTACAATTTACGAATTTTTAGCCACTTTTTTTCCACTTATTTTCCATTTTTTCTAGAAGACTATCATTTCTTCGAAAAGATTGTAGCGACATCCACCTACTCTGCCTAATTTGGGTTTACTTACTATAAAACAACCCCCATTCCACAGAGGAGATATTCTCCAAGTGACAGATATTTATCACTTAAGGCACTATAAAAGAGCCCTCCCAACCATTATTAGCTTTACTGAAATTAGCTCTTATATGACCATCTCTACTTAATTGTAATACACTCATATTGATGGGACGTAATTCTATTATTGAAAAGTGTTTGTCATTTAAATCTTTTTCAGTTTTGTGTCCTTCATAAATATTATCAATTGGTGAACTAGGTGGATATATGGTTGTATAGTTTTCAGAACTAGTCCCTACAACACCTTGCCAATACTTTTTTGTCAATTCATTGTTTTGATGAATAGTCGATACAGTACTAAAATATATTTGTAAACCTTGTTTATTATTATAAAATAAAATACCACAATTCGAATTTATTCTTAAATTTTTAATTTTTTCACTTCTTGAATCTGTGTAAATAAGCAGATTGTTTTCTAATGTTAATTTTCTGAAAACAACCCATCTAGACATTGGTGTTTTTTCATTTACTGTTGTTAATACTACGTTTTTAAATGGGTGTTTTTTTCTAGAAATACCATTTCTAAGTTCAGAAAAAACAATGCTTGGAATTTCTTCAAGCTTGTGATTAGGTAAAATAATAGGCATTTAAGTTAGTTTTTTCATTTTTTCTTTTTTTTAAACCTCAGGATTATTATAAGTATTGCAGCCGTTAAAAGGCCAATTCCAAAGTATAGTAGTGACCAAACGTCGATTCCTGTATAATCAGAAATGAATTGAGCACAAATAATAATTGTAGTACTTAATATGCACAGCCAATTAATGGTTTCATTCCAACTAAACTTAATATTATCAATAGAATTAGTTTCTTCATATTTAAATATACTAATCTTCTAAAAATAGTGGTAGATCTGGTTGTTCTTCAACACCTTGTTTTTCTTGTCTTGTAAGTTTTGGGGTTGCATAGGGTAGTAGTTTAAGTATTACTTGCGATAGATAAATTAGTAATTAAGTATACTTGGTTAAATTTTTGGTATCTATTTGATATGATCTTTCAAGTAATGGCTCTTTAATATTTCTTCTCCCCAATCGTTTGTCAAATCCCTTACTACAGAATGAACATGATTTGCGTTGTTTTGGATGTTGTCGTATTCTATTATTAACATTGGCCCTTGTATTCTGTAGTAATACCCCTCACTATTATTAAAATTTCCAGCATAAGCAAAGTGGAGATTTTCTATACCAGCTTTTTGTATCTTTTTTCTAAAATCTTTTGCAAATCCAAATTGATAATTATCTATATATACATTAAGTAATTTTAAAAATATTTTCTTTTGCATTACATTTAAATCATTAAATGAAAGCCCTAGTGGATCAAGTTTTGAAATCTTAAGTGAATTATTTGTAAATATGTCTTTAGGTGCCTTCTTTGAAAATTGTGCTATTTTTTTTTGATTCTCATCAAGAGACTTTGCAAACTCCATTCCATACAACATCTCTTTTTTTAGAACTTGTTTTTTCTTAAAGCCCTTGATGTTAACAATAGCTGGATTAGACCCCATAAACGAAGGAGTAGATGATACAATTTTATTGTTATTTGATGTGAAATTTAGAGAAATGTGGTGGCCTTCAAACTTCCATCCCCAAGTATCATTCGATTCAGGATCACCAAAAATCCAAAAATGATAATCTAACGGATCACGTATGACAATTTCTCCTCTAAAAATTATCGGTGGTTGTTCTATCTTTAAAAGGACGTTTTCTAAGAGAATAATTTCTTCAACCTTTTTAAATCCTTTCTTGCTCAATGAAGCTCTTAGTAATTTTAAAGCCGATCTTTTCTGTACTTCATTAAAATCATTAAAAGAAGAGCCTTTTCTTTTGTATGGAACAAACCGTAACCTTTCGCCTTAAGCATTCCACAGGTTTTCCTTTGGAAACTGATTTTCTCTCAGCCTTGGAAATTCCCATAGCTTTTGTTTGTCGATGCATTTCAAAAGCCCAGAAGACTTTCGAGCATACTCCAATCATCCGCTCCATGATACTTTTGTCCAAGAACGTTGGATTACCGAAGTAGAGGATTTTCAGGAGTCCGATTTCGAAGCCATGTAATGAAATCCCTTCTTTCCTTAGTCTTCCCCTCGGTCTGCTCGACCCTATATTTCTTTTTCTATTTCTTCTCCCTGTCTGCCCAGGGGGCGGAAAAGGTAAAGGCCGATACCGTTTCATCCGAGGATATTCCTCCTCATCATGCTATCGACTTGCCTGGCCTGCATGCCTATACCCAGAAG
>ENA-OSEY01000384-OSEY01000384.1-marine-metagenome-genome-assembly--contig:-NODE-384-length-32792-cov-4.731438_pt1 | contig 32792 bp, 14 predicted proteins | sample MGYA00248465_ERZ534230 | MGnify/ENA primary metagenome ERZ534230 (study PRJEB26409, sample SAMN06344110) | marine metagenome | isolation source: Sea water from surface | place: Atlantic Ocean:Southern... | reverse complement strand
CTACCCCATCACCGTCTCTGTCAGGATCTTTATTATCACCAATACCATCGCCATCGGAGTCGCGACTCTCATCAGGATCTCTTGGGAAGCGGTCTCTACTATCTGGCACCCCATCGTTATCATCATCCGGATCAACATCATCAGGGATGCCGTCTCCATCAAAGTCATCAGTCGATGTTTGATTATCAGAATCTAGTGGTGATGGGTCAGAGCCATCCTGTAGACCGTCATCGTCAGTATCGGGATCGTTAGGATCGGTTCCTATAATATTTTCTTGCACGTCAGAGAGTAGGTCGTTGTCAGTATCAACAGGTTTGCTTTCAGGATCTTTAGGATCAGAACCTGCTAGGGTCTCTGTGTAGTCAGAGTAGCCGTCACCATCATCATCACGGTCTGCGTTATCACCAACACCGTCCCCGTCAGTATCTATAGTCTCCCTTGGATCTTTAGGGAAGGCGTCTTTATCATCTTCTACACCGTCATTATCATCATCCTCATCTTCATCATCTGGGGTGCCGTCTTTGTCGGTGTCTTGAGAAGCATTAGGATCTAGTGGGAAGTCATCCCTTCCATCTATAATACCATCCCCATCGGTATCAGGATCATCGATATCTGTTCCGGCTTCTTTTTCTTTAGAATCAGGCAGGTAATCCCCATCTCTGTCCTCAGGGGTACTCTCAGGATCTTTAGGGTCTTTGCCTAGCTCTATTTCTAACAGGTCGTTATAACCGTCATTGTCATCATCCGGGTCAAGGCTGTCAATAATACCGTCCCTGTCTGTGTCGGTAGTTCCTCCAGGGGTAAGCGGCTCAGGATCGTTAGAGTCACTGATACCATCCCCGTCGGTATCTGGATTAGCAGGGTCTGTTCCTAGTTCTATCTCTTGGTTTGTGGTAAGGCCGTCCTTATCAGGGTCACGAGGATAGTCAAGGGCATCTTTAGGATCTGTGCCGTCATCGATCTCCACAACATCATCATAACCGTCATTATCATCATCTGGATCTGCGCGATCACCAATACCGTCTCCATCGTAATCAGAAGTCTCATTAGGATCCAGCGGGAAGGCATCGTCTTTGTCTTTTACCCCATCATTATCGTCATCAGTGTCTCTATCGTCGATAATACCGTCTCCGTCAGAGTCAAGACCTCGGTTTGGATCTAGTGGGAAGGCGTCATCGCGGTCACTAATACCGTCTCCGTCAGTATCCGGATTTTTAGAGTCTGTTCCTAAAAGGCCTTCCTCACTATCGGTAAGACCGTCTTTATCCGTATCCTCAGGTATACTGTCTGGGTCTAAAGGATCTGTGCCGGCGACAATCTCTTGGTTATCTGTAAAGCCGTCATTATCATCATCCGGATCAATACTGTCATTAAGCCCGTCACCGTCTGTATCGGTCTGATTGTTTGGATCTAGCGGGAAGGGATCTTCCTCATCTTTTAATCCGTCATTATCATCATCAGGATCCGTCTTATTAGGAAGCCCATCGCCGTCCGTGTCGGTAGTATAATTTGGATCGGTTGGGAAGTCGTCTTCTCCATCGATAACCCCATCGTTGTCTGTATCAGGGTTACTAGGATCTGTACCAAGTCCTGGCTCAAGGCTATCAGGAAGCTTGTCATTATCTCTATCTTCAGGGAAGCTAAAAGGATCTAGGGGATCAGTGCCTGCAAGGGCTTCATCACTATCTGTAAAGCCGTCATTATCATCATCGCTGTCCGCATTATTACCAATACCATCACCATCACTGTCATACTGCTCGTTAGGATCCTCGGGGAAGCTGTCAAAATTATCGTTCACCCCATCGTTGTCTTTATCTGTATCTAAACCATTTGGTATACCATCTCCATCAAGATCTTCTGGAGTAGGTTCTATAGGTTCCTCCGTTTTTGCCACAACCTCTATTTGTATAGTCTCTGTAACAGTGTAACCCACACTATCGGTAGCAGTAACAATTACCTCATAGATCCCGTCCTCATCATCATCCGTATTGCCTCCAAGGGTCGGTGCAGGATCGATAGTAAGTATACCGGTCTGCGGATCGATAGTAACATTTGTTTGATCAGCACCTCCTGTAATGGCAAAGGTAGCCGTCTCATCTGCCTCAACAGGGCCTGCAGAAGTTGTCCCTTCTGTAATGGTCAGTGAGGATGTGCTGGTTATCGTTGGAGCCGTATTGTCTAATTTAAAGACTGAGGTAAGTACACTTTGATCGGTAGTGACACTATTGGCTGTAGTTACCTTAGTCGATGATATTGTATCAGAGGCTGAGATAGCAAAATTAATATCCCCATCACTGTAGGTATTAGAAGCGGTAAGGGTAAAGTTTGCTGTATAGGTATAAGGGCTGGTGCTAGTCTGAGTAAAGTTCAGGTTAGGCTGAGCGGCCAGTCCTGTTACAGTCATCGATATAGTGGATGCGTTAAGGGCCCAAGGCTGATCTGAGACCACCGTTACAGTAATCACATCACCTTCCTTAGCAGCGGCAGAAGAACCACCATTATTAGAACTCAAGGTTACACTAAGGCCTGGGTCTGTCGCTTTAAGCTCGATACCTGTAGAAAGTGAGACGCTATTGGTTGAAAAACTAGCATCCCCCGTATTGCCATAAAGGTCCTCTACACTGCCTCCATTTAGATCGATACTACCAGAAGACGTAATCTGAACACCAGTAGAAAGATCCCCTTCTTTTACCGTATAGACAAAAGTAGGACTAGAGGTTCCTGAACCGGACACGTAAGTAGCATAAACAGGATTGCCATTAGCATCTGTAATATTGCTAAGAGGGATTCTTGGACTGCCCGTTATTGTAACCGGCTCATCAAAGTTTACTGTAAAGCTTATCGTATCAGAGTTCGATGGGTTTACATCATCATCCGTATAGACACCATTTGTAGTGGATGTAGTAATCGAAGTCACCTTGGGACCAGTAAGGTCGACATCTAATGTTCCTGCTGATGGGTTAGAGAAGTTTCCTGCAGGGTCTACCACCACAACTTTATAAAGGCCACCACCACTAGGAGTGGTGATAGTACCGCTGTTGCCTGTGGTTTGTTTTGTTATGTTCGTATTTAATGTAAGTGAGCTTACTGAAGATGGATCTGCTAGATAGGCCTTAAGATCATCATTAGATATAGTTGATGGAACAAGCCATACCTGATCCGTAGCTCCAATACCCGTGGTAGTATAGGTAGTTGTTGAAGAGGCTGCGATCTTCTTATCAGTAGCTACCGCATTAGCCGTAGGTGCAACAGTGTCAATGGTTAAATCAAGTAGCGTCGATGTGGCTGTATTACCAAAGGTATCTACAAGCTCAATATAGATCTCGTTTTTAATATTGCTTCCATTATCGTTTTGTAGGGCTACAGAGATAGTGGATTCGAAAAGACCACTATTAGTAGAAGTCACTGTCTCGGCTAGAGAGCCGTCGACATAAATTTTTACTTGGGTGTTAGGGGATACTGTTCCTGTTATTGTAGGGGTGCTATCACTTGTAATGTTGTCTGAGTCAGAAATACCTAAATCGGTTTCTGTTTTTAGGGTAGGTAATACTGGAGCTTGTGGGGTGGTCTGCACTGTAACGTTGACAGGGGGTGAGTTCCCTGAAGTATCACCTGCAGCATTTTCTACTCTTACGTAGAAGACATAGCCTCCTGAGGTAAGAGCTGATGTAGGTGATATTGTATAGCTACCATCACTGGCTGTTGTTACTGAAGCCACAATAGAAGGCGAGCCGCCATCTTTCTGTGCGTATAGATAAACAATACCTGTAGAAGGAGTGACCGTACCGGTAAAGGTAGGGGTGGTTACATTAGTTAAGTTATCTGTATTGCTAGGTCCAGCATCTGAGCCTGCTGATAAGTCAGGTGCGACTGTTGGTGTTGAAGGTGGAGAAAGCAGAGTAAAGGTAATGCTGTCTGTGCCTACGTAAGCTCTTCCGTCAACGCCAACCCCTGAGACTGTTGCTGAATATTCTGCATCCGGTAAGCTGCCTGCTGCATCTACATCCCATACATATCTAAAGGTAGAGCTGCTGACCACTGTCATCGCTACACTATTAATTACACTGCCAATACTTATCGTAGCGGTAGGGGACATGGCAGCGGAGAAGGTGGCTGTGATTGTGACCACAGAGCTGTTAAGGACATAGTTATCCGCATCGGTGTCCGTTAGAGTAACCTGTGGTGCAGGGCAGGTACCCCATTGGGGCTGCTTGGAAGCATCGTTTCTCCAGGTTGCATTGGCATCACTTTTAAAACCGGAGGGTTCAGATCCAATATTGGGTACACACCAACCAGAGACATCTTGGTTAAATACATCAGTTTGCTGAAACATCTGTATCATAGAAGTAACATTAGACGTATTCCAATTACCGATATCATAGTTAAAAGCCTTTGCAGCCTGGAACATACTTCTCATAGTAGTCACTTTAGAGGTGTTCCAACTACTAATATCTTGGTTAAAAACGGTAGCGGAACTGAACATTGCGTTCATTGTAGTAACATTTGATGTATCCCAACTGCTAATATCTTGATTAAATAAGACCGCAGCGTTAAACATAGATCCCATAAGAGTAACATTAGATGTATCCCAATTATTTATAGAATTACTACCGCCATTATTAAACACCCTTGCCTCCCTAAACATTCGATCCATATCAGTAGCACTTGATGTATCCCAACTACCAAGATTCTGGTTAAAAACAGTATTACTTTCAAACATACTATTGAAATTAGTAACACTTGATGTATCCCAACTCCCAATATTTTGATTGAACGAGCTAGCAGTATCAAACATTTCACTCATATCAGTTACACTTGATGTATTCCAAGTACCAATGTCTTGGTTGAAGGCACGAGCATTATCAAACATACCATGCATAGTAGTTACGTTAGAAGTATCCCAAGAGCTAATATTTTGATTAAAGGTTGTTGCATCTTTAAACTTATCACTCATATCTGTGACAAGGGTGGTGACCATCTGACCCCAATCATTATCTGAAGCCGCCTTGGCTGCAAACATGGTCTGATCGAGTGCCGTATAGATTACTCCATTAACTACTCCCTGATCTCCAGCGCTACATCCTCTACATTTTACAGTCACCCCATTAGCATCTAGATAGAAAGTAGGGCTGATAGTAAAGGTGATACTGTCGGTTCCTGCATAAGCATTACCAATGGCGTCGGTTCCACTTACTGTCACTGAATAAGCTCCAGCAGCAAGGGTTGGAGTCGATGTATTCCAGTTATAAATATAGTTATTTGTACTTCCTATTCTTGTCATCGCTACATTGGTTACTACTCCGGTTATGAAAATCGTTGGAGTAGCTGCCATTGATTTAGAGAAACTGGCAGTGATCGTTACCGTATTAGTAGGTGATAAAGTAGTAGATATAATATTGTCTGCATCGGTATCAGTTAGGGTTACTGTAGGTGGTGTAGAATCGACAGTGAAAGTAATGCTGTCTGTACCTGAGTAGGTGTTACCTGCTAGGTCAGCTCCTGCAACTGTTGCTCTATAGGTCCCATCTGAAGGGGCTCCACCACTGTCTACATCCCAGTTATATATATACCTTTTTCCTGGAGGTGGTAAATCGTAGACTCTTGCATGACCGTAACGGTGCGTAGGGTTTGCACTTGGTCCTCTATTTGCTGGCGCTGTAGCAACTAGTTTTGTTCCATCTGGGGTTAAAGAAATCGATTCGCCAAGTCTATCACTTGGATTTTCACCATAAACAATTCCAGTTTCTACCCAATCGGAACCATCCCAATCAAAAACTTTTACTGCACCTGTTTTATAATTATCTGAAGGCCTGCGTAAATATACAGCACTAGTTGCTAATCTAAATCCATCTGCACTTATAGATGTAGAATACCCCATATAATCATCTTGTTGGGAACCATTAATATCCGATCCTATTTGGGACCAAGTGTTACCGCTTAACTCAAATACTCTAGTTTGACCAGCATAATTAACACCATTAATATTTTCATTGGGATTTCCAACAGCTAATCTTGATCCATCTGAAGAAAATGAAATTTTATTACAACCAAAATTTCTACCTGTCTCACCCCAAATACTATTGCCAACTTGAGTCCAAGTTGCAGTTCCAGATATAACCTGATAATCGTATACCCTTATTTCACCGTAATTTTGTTGTGCATTTGATAGGTCTGCACCTGGAGCTGAAATTGCAATTCTTAATCCGTCTGGTGTCATAACTACACTTGTTCCAAAATAATGTTGATAATATTCACCTTTCAAGTCTGCTCCAACCTGTACCCAGTTATTACCAACTAAATCATAGATTTTTACATATCCAGACCGGGTTGTGCCATTTGATCCATCAACAGCTCCAATTGCTATTCTTGATCCATTAGAAGATAAAGAAAGTCCCTGGTGACGTCCAAATAAATCAGATCCTGCATTTCCATCTATGTCAGATCCTACCTGACTCCATGAACCTCCATCCCAATCAAAAACCCTTACATGTCCTTTTCCTCCATCATGTTTAGACCCTGAAATAGCTATTCTAGACCCATCAGAAGAAATACTAACTGCTTCACCAAATCCGTCATTATTAGAAGCACCAAGAATATCAGGCCCTACTTGTGTCCAGGTAGCGGTTCCTGAGATAACCTGGTAATCATAAACACGTGCTAAACCTTTGTCAGTTCCATTTTGATCAGCTTTTGGAGCCCCAACCACGAACCTTGTACCGTCACTTGAAAGTGCAACAGATGATGAACCACCCTGCTGACCACTTCCTAGATACTCAGATTGATGTTTACCATCAATATCTCCACCTATTTGAGTAATTGTTCCTGTATTACTAGGTCCTGATAATCCTATCATTACCTGATTTGATATGGATGTCCCCGATATCGAAATCGTTGGTGTAGAAGTCATCGCTTCATTAAATAATGCGGTGATGGTTACCGTATCCGATGCGGCTAATAAATTATCTTCGTCCGTATCAGAGAGGGTTACAGTAGGTGCTGTATTGTCTAATGTAATAGTAATTTTATCTGACCCTGCGTAGGTATTTCCTGCGAGATCGTTTCCTGTAACAGTTACCGTATAACTTCCTGCTGAGACTCCTGAAGTACTCCAAGAATAAGTAAATGTAGTACTACTTGTTGCAGTAAGGGCCGCATTATTTACTGCAGAACCTATGGTTATTCTAGGACCTGAAGCCATCGGTTCATTAAAGGTTACGGTTACTGTTATATTTTGGCCTGGCTGTATAGTATTATCTGGGTCACTGGTTGTAAGTGTCACTGTAGGAGTAGAAGAATCTACCCTAAAGGTTATACTTTGAGTTCCTGCTACATAGGGGTTACCGATAAGGTCTGTTCCACTTACTGTAGCAAAGTAGGCCCCATCAGAAAGAGTACCTGAAGAAGTATCCCAAGTGTAAGTATAAGAATTCGTGCCTGATACAGGAGTCATAATTACATTGGTCACAATTCCTGTGATGGAAATTGTAGGAGTAGCTGTCATGGCTTCAGAGAAGCCAGCAGTAATAGTTACTACCTCAGAGGTAGAAACCACATTATCACTATCAGTATCGGTAAGGGTTACCGTAGGTGCAGTAGTATCTAAAGTAAAGGTGATACTTTCTGTACCTGAGTAGGCATTACCTGCTAGGTCAGCTCCTGCAACAGTTGCTCTATACGTACCATCTGAAGGGGCTCCACCACTGTCTACATCCCAATTGTAGATATAAATATTTGTGGATATCTTGCTAGTGTAACCATTTAATTGACCATTGTTACCTCCCCCTTGATTATAATTATATGGATATCCACCAACAATAACACTCTCACCATTACCTTGTAGAGCTATTTTATCAATCATTCCTTCTACTAGTCTGTCACTATAGCCAGGTGCTTCAAATTGTTGCAAATAACTTTCAGGATATCCAAATTTAGATTTTTGGACAAATGAACCATTAATTTTAGTATATGTGTAAAGCTTTGATGCATTTCCACCACTTACTGATAAAACATTTCCATCATCAGATAAATCTAACACAAGTCCAAAATAATCATAACCCTGACCCCAAGTTTTATCATCGCTTCCTTCAATTATCTGTAATTCGGTAACTTGTGATGTTGTGTCTGATAGAGAATAGATTCCTACTGCCCCTCTTCTTGTAGAGTTTCCTCCATAACGATCATTTCCGATAACAAAGAGAGTTAAGTCATTGTTAAAATCAATATTTGAATTATTTGAATTATTAATAAAGCCAGCACCACTCATTAAACTCCCATAAGTATTTCCAGTCTCTTTCCAAATAAATCCCTGACTGGTATAGGTGCCACCAATTAATTCATAAAGTTCTAATCCATCAGGGTCATAAGTTTCGTTTGGAAATGCTTCATTAACATACCTAATAATTCTACCATTATTTTCATTATACCATATTCTTTTACTAGATAAGCTTACAGTAAAGCTTGTAGTTTCAGAAAAAGTTTCACTTGTTGAGCTTCTTTGAAAAAGAACTATTTCATATTTATCATTTGAATTGTTTTCAGTATGTCGTTGAACTACAATTGTAAGTCCATCAGACGACAAATCAAAAGTCCTATAATTATTACCTCTCAGGTTATTTGGGGACGGTAAAGAATTTCTGGTCCAATTGCCACCACTATCTCTGTCATAATAATACAAGTTTTTGGATCCCGCATTCGTGTTTGATCGCTCACTAGTGAGGGCTAAAGTTTGTCCATTTGAACTAAACTCCATTTCACTAAAAGAGGAATCAACATCATCAGCTACATCAGCTCCTGTTTCAATATCGCTTGTGTATTGTTTTTCTATAATATTATTTTTATAGATAGCAGTTCTCCCGCTGTTTCTAAGTGCATAATAGGTGCCATCAAAATTTGTGGCTATACGAGGCTCAACAGCAACATAACTTGAAGAATTGTTACCTCCTGATGCTGCTGAGTTCAAATTAGTTTTTCTGATTTGATTAAAATCGCGATGTTCATTAGAAGATAAAGTCATTGCAACATCGGCAACAGCCCCTGTAATTGAAATCGTAGGCGTCGAAGTCATCGCTTCATCGAAGGCAGCGGTAATAGTTACCGTATCTGATGCGGCTAATAAATTATCTTCGTCCGTATCAGAGAGGGTTACAGTAGGTGCTGTATTGTCTAATGTAATAGTAATTTTATCTGACCCTGCGTAGGTATTTCCTGCGAGATCGTTTCCTGTAACAGTTACCGTATAACTTCCTGCTGAGACTCCTGAAGTACTCCAAGAATAAGTAAATGTAGTACTACTTGTTGCAGTAAGGGCCGCATTATTTACTGCAGAACCTATGGTTATTCTAGGACCTGAAGCCATCGGTTCATTAAAGGTTACGGTTACTGTTATATTTTGGCCTGGCTGTATAGTATTATCTGGGTCACTGGTTGTAAGTGTCACTGTAGGAGTAGAAGAATCTACCCTAAAGGTTATACTTTGAGTTCCTGCTACATAGGGGTTACCGATAAGGTCTGTTCCACTTACTGTAGCAAAGTAGGCCCCATCAGAAAGAGTACCTGAAGAAGTATCCCAAGTGTAAGTATAAGAATTCGTACCTGATACAGGAGTCATAATTACACTAGTAACAATTCCAGTAATAGAAATTGTGGGAGTAGCAGTCATGGCTTCAGAGAAGCCAGCAGTAATAGTTACTACTTCAGAAGTAGAAACTAAATTATCACTATCGGTATCAGTTAAAGTAACCGTAGGTGCTGTAGTATCTAAAGTAAAGGTGATGCTTTCTGTACCTGAGTAAGCATTACCTGCTAGGTCAGCACCTGCAACGGTAGCGTAATAATTACCATCAGAAGGAATAGATGGGTTGTCAATATCCCATGAATATTCATAGCGGTCTGTTCCAATAACTTTTACTTGTCCTGAACTTCCTCCTCCACTATCATTAAGGGGTGCACCAATAATAGCTAATCCGTTAGCTGATAATTCAACATGAGCTCCGAGAGCATCACCATTGGCATCCCCAACTATATCCGAACCAATTTGTGTGGCAGTTGTCCCGTCCCACTTATAAAGACGAGCATAACCCTGAGTTCCAAGGTCGGCGTCGTATGCTCCTATGATGATCTTATCACCATTTCCGTTTATTGATGAAGAATACCCGAATCTATCTCCATTAGCAGCTCCGTTAATTGTTGCTTTATAGGTCCATGAAGCTGTCCCCGAGATGAGCTCGTATGAAAAAATATGAACACGTCCAATATCATTATCAGCCAGAGGTGCACCTGATATAATCGTTTGCCCATCATTAGATATAGATACTGACGACCCAAAATTATGACTCCTGCCTCCAGGATCATTTATATCACCTCCAACTTGTGTCCAAGAAGATCCATCCCAATCGTAAACTCTAACTAATCCATTATTAGAAGAATGGGATCTTAAACCGACAACTATTCTTTTCCCGTCTTTTGAAAGATTTATACCATTCCACCCAGAGCCTAGAAATGAATTGTCAAGATCTCCTACAAAATCTCCTCCTTTTTGGACGTAATTTGTATTATTCCATTCAAATATTCTTGCGTCTCCTCTATTATTACTTCCCCCTCTTCCATGACTAAATCCAAATATACTTCCGTCATAACTGAAATCAACAGCACCATTTTCAGTAATATCTAAATTTCCTGTATTATTATCATTTATTGTATCTCTTAAAGACCATGAGCTTCCACTTAAAGTATAGATTTTGTAAATAAAATTATTCCCAGTGCCCCTTTCACCAACAACAATTACCGAACCATCTCCACTAATACCTACTGGTCTTCCCATACGCTCACCAGAAGAACCTGTTATGTCATTCCCTAATTGTACCCACTGTTTTCCATTCCATTGATACACCCTAGCGAAACCTGTGTTAGAATTATTTCCAGGACCTCCAACAATTATTCGATTTCCACTCTCACTAATATCTGAACTGAATCCAATCATATCTCCAGCACTTCCAATTATATCCTGACCAATTTGATTTACTGGTATACTTGAAAATTTACTCATCACCGTATTAGTAACTAATCCGGAAATGGATAGTGTAGGTGTTGGAGAAACTGTTTCTGAAAAATAAGCTGAAATAGAAACAACATTACTAATTCCAAGTGTAGGGCTTGTAATATTTGAGACCAATAAAACTCCAGGAGACGAAGTGTCATAGGTAAAGCTACAGGATACTGTAGAGGCAATGCTATTGCCTGCTAAGTCTTTAACAGGTGGACTGCCAGGTGCATGGGTGAGTTTTACTAGTCCCTCTGCCTGTGGGGTTATCCTTACTGTATAGGTTCTCCCATCATTTGATGCATTGAGTAGTTGTAGACTAGCTATATTAATTGCTTCTGAGAACTGTGCTGTATTGGTTGTTAATCCTGTTACAGCTTCATCATAGGTTAAGGTGACTACAAGTGAGGAATTAGAAACCTTAGGCCCCGAGGGTGTGGTTATAGTAAGTGTAGGAGAGGTAGTATCTACACTAAAGGTGATACTTTGAGTGCCTGCAACATAAGGGTTACCAATAAGGTCTGTTCCACTGACAGTGGCTGCATAATTTCCAGTGGTAAGAGTTCCTGAAGAAGTATCCCATCTGTAGAAGTAACCAATCCCTTTAGTAACATCTCCGCCCATCGAAGAATGATTGGCACAGTAATAATAGAGTTTACTGGGTCCATTACTTGGAATTGTAATTAGTGTATATGCACCAATTTGTCCAGGGGTACCTACTGCTGTAACATTTGTTGTGTAGGCACTTCCAGAATTGTGCGTTCCATCACTTGTGGTAGAAAACCTTATTGGGTGACCTGCATTTGATGAATCCGATTGATCAAACCTATAGGTCTGTCCTGGAACAAGAACTAATGATAACTGTCTTTGACCGTCAATAAAATATTTATTACCTCCTGAGTTAGCCACTGTAACAGCAAATACTACTGGATCGGTTACAGAGTAGTCAACAAGACCCATAATTACATTGGTAACAATTCCTGTAATGGAGATTGTTGGAGTAGGCGTCATGGCTTTAGAGAAACCGGCTGTAATGGTGACTACCTGAGATACATTAACCAGATTATCACTATCGGTATCAGTTAAAGTAATAGTAGGTGCTGTTGTATCTAAAGTAAAAGTGATGCTTTGTGTACCTGCTACATAAGTATTTCCACTAAGGTCTGTTCCGCTTACTGTAGCAAAGTAGGCACCATCAGAAAGGGTACCTGAAGAAGTATCCCAAGTATAGGTATAAGAATTTGTTCCTGATACAGGAGTCATAATTACATTGGTCACAATTCCTGTTATGGAAATTGTAGGAGTAGCAGTCATGGCTTCAGAGAAACCAGCGGTTATAGTTACTACCTCGGAGGTAGAAACCAAATTATCACTATCTGTATCGGTTAAAGTGACAGTAGGTGCTGAAGCATCTAAACTAAAGGTGATACTTTGTGTGCCTGCCACATAGGCAATTCCATTGGTCTGTGTTCCAGCAACAGTAATATAATAAGTCCCACTAGGGGGTGTACCAGCCCCATCAACATCCCACAGGTATTTGTATCCCCCTAAACTATAAAGTCTCACATGGCCGCTATTTCCTCCGTTGCCATCATTTGATGGAGCACCAACAGCTAACAAAGATCCATCCCCACTTAAGGCTACAACACCTGAATTATCTCCTCGTGCCTCTCCATAGATATCCGATCCAGTCTGAACCCAATCTGAGCCAACATAGTCAAAAACACGTGTTTCGCCACGAGCGTCATTCTGAGAGCCGCCATAATTATATGTCTTATCACCAATTGCTATTCTTGATCCGTCATCACTTATTGATATTTGTTTTTCACCACAACACTGAGTATTTTGGGCCGATCCGTAAATTGTTGAACCAAGCTGGGTCCATGAAGCCACTCCTGTGGGTGTATATTCATAAATTAGTACTCCGCCCCTATTGGATCCTCCGTAACCAGATAGGTCATCCTTCTCCGATGCACCAAAAGCTAATATGGTTCCATCACTACTTAAGTCCACATCAGTTCCATATTTATCTCCAGCAATACCAGTAAAATCGACACCAACTTGTACCCAAGCAGATGCAGATGCATCCCAATCAAAAACTCTTACGAAACCTCGATTATCGCTAGAAGCATTTCCACCATCATGGTAGGGACCACCTACAGCCAGTCTCGATCCATCTGAGGATAATGAAACAGAAGTTCCAAAATAATCACCAGCCGCTTGTCCATCAATATCGCTTCCTAATTTTACCCAGTTTCCAGATTGTAATTCATATACTCTTACTTGCCCTCTATTGTCTGAAGAGCTATTTCCAGCATCATTATAGGGAGCTCCAACAGCCACTCTTGTTCCATCATCACTTAATGAAACATCCCAACCACTTCTATCGCCGGTAGCTTCTCCATTAATATCGGAACCCGTCTGCACCCAATTAGTTCCATTAAAGTCATAAATACGGACTACCCCAGTCATTGATCCAGTGTTATAGCCTCCAGCAGCCAGCCTTTTACCATCAGCACTTAATGATACGGAATAACCCATCGCGTCAGATGCATTTCCGTCAATATCAGAGCCTACTTGCTGCCAAGAAGATCCATTTTTATCATAAACACGTACATGTCCCCTCAAACTTCCTCCATGGACGTAACCTCCGGCAGCAATTCTTTTTCCATTTTTACTTGCTGATACTGCGCCACCGAATCCATCACCTTGTGCTTCTCCGTCAATATCAACCCCTATTTGGGAGTTCTCAGTAGTATATGAGGTAAAGGCGACATTAGAAAGCAGCCCCCCAGAAATTGACAAGGTGGGGGTAGGTGTCATGGACTTGTTAAAAAAAGCTGTTATGGTAACCACAGAGCTAACACCAATGTTATTATCTGAAAGTGATAGTGATGCTTTCGGACTTACACGGCTTACAGTAAGGGTAAGTGAGGCATTTCCAGAGTAGGGTAAATTATTTGTATCAGTTGCAGTAGCGGTAACATTAAGTGTAGTACCGGAAGAAATATTTGAAGGTACTTGCCAGTAGTAAGTCCATACTGCTGCAGAAGATCCTTGTGTCATCGAAACATTGGTAACCACTCCCGATATCGAAATTTTTGGAGAGGCAGCCATGTTTTCTGAGAAGGTAGCGGTGAGGGTTACCTGACCCGAAGTAATTATATTATCTGAATCATCAGATGTTATGGTAAGAGTTGCGGGAGAATTGTTAGTCAAAAAATTAAAGACTTGAATCCTCCCGGAATATATGTTATAACCATAAGCACTGAAAGCAATTTTTGAGCCATTACTAGAAAGTGAAAATGAATCATAAGCGCCAATTCGGTCACCCCAACTCGCGCTGTCTTCGCCATAAAAGATACCACTAGAATGTGTCCAAGTTGTAGTTCCTGTTTGAATCAAAGTCCATGAATCGGTTGCTGAAGGAGTATAATCGAAAACTTTTATGTAACCATTATTGCTCCTACCTCCAAATGAGTTAGTAGTTCCGGCTGCAATTCTACTACCATCATAATTTACTGAAACCCCACTAGCAAAATAATGATTTGTCCCCTCTCCTAAAAACTCAGAAGGAATGCCTGTAAGACTCCATTTAGGAGATGCAGATGAATTGTACTTCCACACTTTTATCCTTCCTTCATCATCCGTGGAATCATAGATAGTTTCTGCCGCAATTATTGTCTCACCATCACCGGAGATTCTGATTTCTGAACCTCCCCATCGGACAGCACTAGATTCCCCAGACAATGTTTGGATCAATTCCCATTGACTATTATTGGAATTATAATCATAAACATATATTTCTCCTGATTGATTATTTGCCAAATAATTAGTGACAATTATTCTTTGACTATTATCTGAAATGTCAAGACCTGAAACATCTATCGATAAATCTTGTCCAACCTGAGTCCAACTGGATACACCTGAGGGGGTATATTCTAGCACTTTTATAATATCATTTGAAGCATAAATAATATGTTCGCCGTCTGGAGTCATTTCCATATAAAGGATTGTTTTGGCTGGTACCCCCCATATTGTATTTAAGAGGTCCCAATTTTGGGTGCTGCTATTATATTGATATATATAAATAGCCCCATTATTGGTTTGATTCGCTGCTGTATTATTTTGGTTTCTACTAACAACAGCAACTCTATCTCCATTGCTAGAGATGCTTACTTGCATTCCAAAAAGATTATTTCCAACACTAGTATTGAAAGCATCCCCTTTTATCCGATTTCCCTTTCGTTGCCATACGCCATTATTTAACTTGTAGACTTCTACCATTCCAATAGGACGGCTCACACCTCCACTTTCAAAATATGATGTAGTCCCAGTAACAATGTGATCCATACTAGGCGTTGCATCCAATTTTCTACCAAAATAATAATTAATAGAAGGGTTAGCGGTCTCTATGTCAGAGCCTATTTGAGCTATTTGAACAGTTGGATTTGAGGGTGGAGATGCGACTTTCGCGCTTCTACAGGCAGTACCTCTGCCACTAAACCTTGGCCTTAACGAGGAGTTATTTTTTATAGGATTGTTGTTCCCCCAAATATTTTGCCTATTCTGATAGATATTATAATTGTTTGGGAAACACCAATAAGAAAGGTCTTGATTTAAATTAGTGGCATTATCAAATAATTGATTCACACCATTTTGATCATTCATACTCGAGACATCCCAATAGCCTATGTCTTGGTTAAAAGCTCTTGCATTTTGGAAAAGGCCTTGCATATTACTCACATTTGAGGTATCCCAACTACTGATATCCTGATTAAAAGTCTGATTGTTTTGAAATAAACCTTGCATGTTAGTAATCCCAGATGTACAAACACAGGTAACATCACTTCCATTACTAATCATTGTTTGTAAAGTGCTCCTATTAACCTTGGTATAAGTTTTACCTCCTACAACACCTGTTTGACCAAAAGAAGCACCGTCACATGTAATTGTTTTATTATTTGAGGCGAGTTGAAAGTTTTGTCCATATAAAGAATAACTGAAAACAAATAATAGAATCGAAAGCAAACTTTTACAATTAAAGCGCACGCTTTTTAGACCAGATCTGAAAAGTTTAGTAACTAAAAACATAATATAGAATTAGTTAAACTTTGACCTCTGTTAAGGGCCATCTTTTTTCGAATACTTGATCTTAAATTCGCAAGGCTACTTTTTGAAAGATTGAGCTCATTTTGAATTTGACGATTTGAAAAACTCATCTTTATAAACATGCAAACCTTTACCTCTTGAAAAGATAAACTGTTGTACGTTCCAACTAGTTTTTTTGTGAACTCTGGATAGGTTTGCGCAAAGCGCACTTCAAAATGTTCGTTAATCTGTAAATCCAGTTTACTTATATTTTAACAATTATATCTAAAATCGGCTCTTTATTGATAATTACACCTTTATTTTTTCAAAAATATAATACTTGCAGTATAAATGCAGTATATTTTTATTAAAAAAGTAGCTTAAAAAGATCTATAAAGTATTAAAATAGTATTTTTTAAGTAATTTAAATTATATTATGAAATAGTTTTAATAGCATAGCATTCTTTTATAGGAGCATTTTTTATTTTGTATTTTTGTCAAAACTAAACTGAATAATGGCTTTTGATATTGAAATGATAAAGTCCGTTTACTCTAAGATTAAGAATAGAGTAAACAAGGCACGAGAATTAACAGGCAAACCCTTAACTGCTTCTGAAAAGATTCTTTACTCCCACCTTTGGGATGGAAATCCAGAAAAGGTCTTTTCAAGGGGTAAAGACTATGTTGATTTTGCACCAGACAGAATCGCTTGTCAAGACGCTACAGCTCAGATGGCTCTTTTACAATTTATGCAAGCAGGAAAGGCAAAAGTTGCCGTACCTACAACTGTGCATTGCGATCACTTAATTCAGGCTAAGTCTGGAGCTGCACAAGATTTAAAATCGGCAAACAGCATATCTGCTGAGGTCTTCAACTTCTTAGAATCTGTCTCAAACAAATATGGTATTGGATTTTGGAAGCCAGGAGCTGGGATCATCCATCAAGTAGTTTTAGAAAATTATGCATTCCCTGGTGGAATGATGATAGGTACTGATTCACATACAGTTAATGCAGGAGGGCTTGGTATGCTAGCTATTGGAGTTGGTGGTGCTGATGCTGTTGATGTTATGGCCGACATGCCATGGGAGCTAAAATTTCCAAAATTAATTGGTGTAAAACTCACAGGCAAATTAAACGGATGGACTGCACCTAAAGACGTTATTCTAAAAGTCGCAGGCATACTTACAGTAAAAGGAGGTACGGGTGCTATAATAGAGTATTTTGGCGAGGGTGCTGAATCTATGTCTTGTACAGGAAAAGGAACAATATGTAATATGGGCGCCGAAGTAGGTGCGACAACCTCAACATTTGGATACGATAAATCAATGGAACGCTATCTTCGTGCAACAGGAAGAGATGATGTGGCCGATTCGGCAAATCAGATTAAAGAGCATCTTACCGCTGATCCTGAGGTTTATGAAAATCCAGAAAAATATTTTGATGAACTAATCGAAATTAATTTAGACGAATTAACCCCACATTTAAATGGCCCATTTACCCCTGATTTAGCAACTCCAGTATCAGAGATGTCAAAAGTTGCTAAAAAGAATGAGTGGCCTATAAAAGTAGAATGGGGTCTTATAGGCTCTTGCACAAACTCTTCATACGAAGACCTATCAAGGGCCGCCTCTATAGCCAAGCAAGCTGTGGAAAAAAATCTTGTTACAAAAGCTGAATTTGGAATAAATCCAGGTTCTGAACAAGTTCGTTATACAGCTGAAAGAGATGGGCTTTTAAAAACTTTTGAAGAACTAGATGCTAAAATATTTACTAACGCCTGTGGACCGTGTATAGGGCAATGGGCAAGAGAGGGTGCTGACAAGCAAGAGAAAAACTCTATAATTCATTCCTTCAACAGAAATTTCTCAAAGCGGGCTGATGGAAATCCTAATACCCATGCTTTTGTTGCTTCACCAGAAATGGTAGCTGCTGTTGCTATTTCCGGGCGCTTAGATTTTAATCCTATAAATGATACATTGATAAACCAAGATGGGGAAGAGGTGAAATTAGATCCTCCAACAGGATTGGAATTACCTCCTTCAGGCTTTGATGTTAAAGATAATGGTTACCTGGAACCAGTTGAGGACGGATCTTCGGTGCAAGTTGTTGTTAAAGACAATTCAGAAAGGCTTCAGCTGTTAACTCCCTTTAAGCCTTGGGATGGACAAAACCTAAGTGGTGCTAAACTACTTATTAAAGCGCATGGTAAATGCACAACTGACCATATTTCAATGGCAGGTCCTTGGCTTAGATTCCGTGGCCACTTGGATAATATTTCAAACAATTGTCTTATAGGAGCAGTGAATGCATTTAATCAAAAAACAAATTTTGTAAAGAACCAACTAACAGGTCAGTACGGTGGTGTTCCTGAAGTACAACGTCAATATAAACAGGCAGGTATAGAAACAGTTGTTGTAGGCGATCATAATTATGGAGAAGGATCATCTAGAGAACACGCTGCAATGGAACCGAGATTTTTAGGAGTGAAAGTGGTAATTGTGAAATCTTTTGCTAGGATCCATGAAACCAATCTGAAAAAACAAGGAATGCTCGGAATTACTTTTGACAACGAATCTGATTATGATTTAATTAAGGAGGACGATACTTTCAATTTTATCGATTTAAAAGATTTTGCTCCTGGTAGACAGATTACAATTGAAGTAGTTCATACCGATGGCTCTAAAGATCTAATTAAAGCAAACCATTCTTACAACGACCAACAAATCGAATGGTTTAAAGAAGGTTCTGCTCTAAATCTGATAAAAAAACAAAACGCAGCTTAAATATAAAGACTAGTTTGGAGACAAAATAGTCTTATTGTAAGTAGCAGATTCAATTTTTTCTTTAGAAAAATAAACGGGGAAGTATTTATCCTCGGACCAATCTTTAAATAAGTTTCCATAGAATGGACTATTAGGATTTCCCGATTGGCCGGGTGCATTTGTTCCTATACTACTATCCCAGTCTCCGGTGTTGACGATCATTCGAAAACTTCCACCACTACTTTGTCTGTAATCTGATCCAGTTGATCCAGGTGTGTAACTATTCCCTCCTCTTGGGAGTGGTCCTAAGTTTAGTTTTTCAGAGAATTCTTTTTTTGATACTTCTCCTAAAGCATGAACCATGTAGCTATGTTTGTTATTTTTTTGACCGTACATCCAATTTTTAGTATCCTCACCTAGACGTTTTTTCAAGTCAGCTATTGCAGAGGTAAAAGTTTTTTTAACAAACAGATCTCTTTGTTTTGCATTTAAAAACATATTTCCAGGTGACTCAATCCAATCGATAACTGTTTTTAATTGAAGTGAAGTAAAAATTGATTTTGCTTTATCGGGAACAAACCTATCAAAAGCATGACTCATTATTTCATTTTCCCAGGCAACATAAATTGCAGCTTCAACAGAATTGGGTGTCAATCTAAAATCCCAATCTAATAGCTTTAGTTTTTGTTTATTTTCAAAATCTTTGAATGAAACTTTTTCTAGATAAGGCACTAAACTTTTTGCTGGTAATGAAGTCACATCAACTTGAAGCTTTTTCATATCCCCCATAGTTAGACTATCACTTGAGCCTAAAAATTCATTCACCCTGTCACCTCTATAAGGATCGGACCAAGTGAATCCTATGGCATCCCAATTTTTATAATCTGAAGGGGTAAGGTTTTGATTTGCTGTTGCAATGAAACCTTTTTTGGGATTAAAAGAATTTGGCTTTTCAACAATAGGTAAATATCCACTCCATTCATATTTTCCATTTCCAAGAACAGGTACTAGGCCACTAAAGTTTTTTCTTATTGGAGCGATACCCACAGCTTGCCATCCAATGTCTCCTTTAACATCAGCCCAAATCATATTTTCCCCTGGGATATTGCTATATGAACAAGCTTCTCTGAATTCTTGCCAGTTTTTTGCCTGGTCCATTCTAAGTGAAGCAAGATAGGGAGAACCTCCAGGTTCCAACCATGCACACCTAACAGCATAAGCTTTAAGAGCCTTTTTATTAAGATATGTAATAGGGCCATGATGGGTATAGTGGAGTTCAATTTCTCTATCAGGCTCACCTTTAACACTTAGATTTTCTTTAATAATTTTTATGTCTTTCCACTTACCATTATGCATATACTGAAGAGGGTTTTTTGGATTTAATTCATACTGATATAAATCTTCTCCATCAGTTCTAAAAACAGTTAATCCCCAAGCACCATATTCATTATGGCCAATAGAAATTCCAGGTATCTCAGGCTCACCACCTCCGATAACATTCCATCCAGGGGCTACCAAATGAGCCATATATCTAAGTGAAGGAACTGCAATGGTACGATGAGGATCATTAGCCATATAGGTATTACCATCGATAGTTTTTTTACCGCTTAAAACCCAATTATTGCTTCCAATATCCAAAGACTTTGAAGACAAATCATTGAACCTATTAATAAATGAAACAGCCTTTTTATTTCTATATTTTTCTATCAGATGTTTTGGTTTAAATTCAACAGGGTTTCTATAGGAATTATAAAGCCCTAAGAGGTCTTCAAATAGAAGAGAACGATCAATTTTTGGATCTAATTTGATCTCTGGATCTTTAGGATGAAACCACATTAAGTCTTTTACTTTTTTTTCACCAATTAGAGCCACTGTTCTGCCAATTTCTAATTCATCTTCAATATTTCCGAGAAGTCCTTGATGACGAGAAATAACGACTTCGGGTGTCCATTTTTCTGGAATAATATCCAACATTTTAAATGGAAGTGGAAGTTTTTCTGGGGTCTTTAAAATATCTGAAATATACTTATTTACTCCTTCTACATAGGCTTCAATAATTTCTTTTCCCTGAGGGTGATAATGGTTAAGCTCCTTATTTATATCTCCTCTGTACATAAAAAGTCTTGTACCTATATCTCTTTTTATTTCGTCAGGGCCTAATATTTCAGCAACGGATCCTGTAGCTTGTCGACGCCAAATCTCAAATTGAAATAACCTGTCTCTAGCGGCGGTATACCCCTGTGAAAAAAAAAGGTCGTGTTGATTTTGGGCATAAATATGGTTAATACCCCATTTATCACGATACACTTCAACAGACTCTTTAAGGCCGTCAACTTTTATTTTTTCTTTGGGATAGGGTTCAGTTTTTAAGCAACTAATGCAGAAATAAAAAAGACATAATAAAAAAATACTTCGCATGTTAAAGCGCATCAGAAGCTTTTATAAATCTTGTAGTTAAATCAACATTTTCCATATCCTTGTCTAATGGAAACATTGGTCTTTTAATTCTTTTGTAATCCAGACGTTCTAAATCTTGATCAACACCACCTGGGGTAAGAGCCATAATCCAGTCTCCACGGATGTTATAAAGTTCAGGCACTAGATAACCGATTTTTACGACAAGAATGTCAGTTTCTCTTGGGTTTAATCCCAACTGCGTAAAGTCCTTTTCCTTGTGGTAGGGCTTTCTTTTTTTGGTAACAATTACTTTTAAGCTACCCGTTTTTATAACTACTTCAGTTTCCGCGTGAATGTCACCTTGATGAATTGCCTCTACAACACCCTTCAATAATACTGGAGGGGAATACCTATCGTCTACTTCGGCACCAACATAGGCAGAAACTTTGTTTCCTATACCAACCTCCATTGCTTTTTTAACCATATCAGGGCCAGGGATTGAGGCATAAATAAGTTCTGGACCTGAAGATTTTTTGAACACTTTCTTTTTTAAAAGCTCACGCAGCGTCCATGTAACGTCTCCTGCACCTCCAGCTGTTGGATTGTCGCCCATGTCACTTATGATGTAGGGTTTTTTTTCTGATTTTAAAGCATATGAAAGACTCGTCTCAAGATCTGCTGTTGGTGCTACAAATGCAAATTCATGACGAACATCCCAAAAGGCTTTTGCTAAACTTTCTGCATTACTACTCACAGCTTCCTTGTTATCACCAGTAACCATTACAACAGCATGATTTCTTGGCTCGTCCGCCCAGGCATATCCTACCCATATTGCAGCATCAATAATACCTTCTTTTTCTGTCACAGGTTGAACTTTTGCATATAGACTCTTTCCAGGTTCTATTCGTGTACTGGTTTTTTCACCTGGCAATAAAATAGGAACTGGAATCCAAGCCTTATATTTTGGCTTCCCTTTTCCGCTTATTAAACGTTCCAATAGATTATCAACAGCTCTTTGCTTTGATTCAAGGGCATCTTCATGAGGTGCTAAGCGATAGCATGTAATAAGATCGCTGTGCTCTGCTAAGCGCTTTGAGACATTACCGTGAAGATCCATAGAAGTTGAAATAAGGGTTTTAGTGCCAATTAAATCACGTACTTTTTTAATAAAATCTCCCTCAGGGTCATCAACTCCTTCTACGCTCATAGCTCCATGAATATCAAAGAAAAGCCCATCTAAAGGCAATTCTTTTTCTAAAAGAGAGAGCGTTTTTCCAACAAGTGAATCATAAGCTTTTTTTGTAACAATACCTCCAGGTAGAGCATGGCCTCTTAGCGTAGGAGCCCAATCCGCAGCTTTTCTTTGTGGACTTTCCTCACTCAAAAAGGGATAATAATCAAAAACTTTTTCTCCTTGCCTTGCTAAAAATGCTGAGGCTTCAGTTTTTGCAGGAGAAAAAGTACTGGACTCAATTGCCAAACCTGCTATCGCGATTTTAGGTTTTAATGGATTTGACTGGCAAGAGAATATTAAAATAAGAACAAAAAATAATGGAGAATGTCTAATTAAAAAACGCATAGTATTAAAATGATTTAATTTAAAGATAAAACTTTCAAAGGCAATTCAATAAAAAGCTGCATTCAAAGTAAGAAGGAATAAATTTAAATAACTCCTCAAGCTTTCATTTTTTATTTAAATAACTATCTTGAAGACACAAAACAATTGAATTTATAACAAGGATAAGGTAAAAGATGAGACAAATTTTCTTTTGGTCACTTGTGGCCGCACTAGCCGGACTACTATTTGGTTTTGACACTGTGGTCATTTCAGGTGCAGATAAAAAACTTCAAAATTTATGGCAATCTTCAGATGCCTTTCATGGGAGTGTAGTTATGGCAATGGCACTCTGGGGTACTGTTGTAGGTGCTCTTTTTGGAGGATATCCCTCACAAAAATTAGGGCGGAAAAAAACATTAATTTGGGTTGGAGTACTCTACACAGTCTCAGCAGTTGGATCTGCTCTTGCAAATGATCCGGTTAGCTTTGCTGTTTTTCGATTCATCGGAGGATTAGGAGTTGGAGCGTCAGGAATTGCAGTTCCAGCGTACATTTCTGAAATTGCTCCTGCAAATAGCCGAGGGCGACTGGTAGGACTTTACCAATCTAGCTTGGTTTTAGGTATTTTACTTGCATTTATTTCCAACTATCTTTTAAGTGATATAGGGGAAAATGCTTGGAGATGGATGATGGGAGTTGAGGCATTTCCAGCTTTTCTGTATACGTTTTTATGTTTTGTAATTCCAAAAAGTCCAAGGTGGTTAATTACCAAAGGCCATTTAGATGAGGCTAAATTAATATTTCAACAAATTGATCCTAATGGCTCTTTCGATAATTTGGTTAATGAGATAAATGAAAATACTGATGCTAAAAACACCTCTGAATCTATCTTTGATAAAAAATACAGCTTACCCCTAAAGCTGGCTTTTTTGGTTGCTTTTTTTAATCAGCTTTCAGGAATTAATGCCTTTTTGTATTATGCTCCTCGTATTTTTGAAGAAGGAGGATTGGGAGAAAGTACATCACTACTAAGTAGTATTGGTATTGGGCTTACAAACTTAATATTTACTATAATTGGAGTCTCTCTTATAGATAAGCTAGGTAGAAGAAAATTAATGTATTATGGCTCTTTTGGTTATATAATTTCTCTTTCTCTAGTGGCTTGTGCATTCTTTTTTAGATGGGAAGGGATCTTAATTCCTATTTTTCTATTTGTTTTTATTGCATCACATGCTATTGGACAAGGTGCAATCATTTGGGTATATATTTCAGAAATTTTTCCAAATCACCTGCGTAACTCTGGACAATCATTTGGGGTAAGTGTTCACTGGGTGTTAGCTGCTATTATTCCTTCTTTGGTACCTCTTTTATTTGCCAGCATTGGACCTGGTGTTGTATTTTCCATTTTTGCTGGATTTATGGTATTACAGCTCATGTTTGTCCATTTCGTGATGCCTGAAACCAAGGGAATTTCTTTGGAAGAACTAAGTAAGAAGTTGGTATCCTGAAAAAATGATCCATAGACAAAACCTAATACTAGTTTTAACTTTTTTTATTTTTTCAGCTTGTAATAATCTTAAAAAATCATCAGATAAAATTTACATGAACCAAAAAAACCAAGATGAAATAAAATACCGCCCTCAAATTCACTTTTCACCAAGGGAAAACTGGATGAATGACCCTAATGGAATGTTTTATTACAAAGGGAAATATCACCTTTATTTCCAACATAATCCCAATGCAAACGTCTGGGGGCCTATGCATTGGGGGCACGCTATAAGTGAAGATTTAGTTTCATGGGAACAGCAACCTATAGCACTTTTCCCAGATGATCTTGGAACAATTTTTTCAGGCAGTGCAGTTGTAGATCTTAAAAATACTTCTGGTTTTGGCACAAAACAAAACCCACCAATAGTTGCTATTTATACAAATCATAATTCGAGGGAAGAAAAAAATGGATCCAAAAAATTTCAAAATCAAAGTATTGCATATTCTTTAGATGAAGGGCAGACCTGGACTAAATACAATCAAAATCCCGTGATTAAAAACCCAGGAATGATCGATTTTCGCGATCCTAAAGTCTTTTGGTATGAAAGACAAAATAAGTGGGTACTTACTCTGGCAGCTGGACAACAAACACAATTTTATGAATCTAAAGATTTAAAAAATTGGAGCTATTTATCATCTTTTGGAAAAGGGATTGGAAACCATAAAGGAGTTTGGGAGTGTCCAGATTTTTTTGAGCTTACAGTTGAAGGTTCAAAGGAGACTAAGTGGGTTCACTTAGTCAGCATTAATCCTGGGGGACCAAATGGGGGTAGTGCAACACAATATTTTATTGGTGACTTTGACGGAACAAACTTTTTAATCGATCCTTACTTTGAAAAACAAATGAAAATCAATCATAATTTTTGGACTGATTTTGGGAAAGATAATTATGCTGGAGTTACATATTCTAATTGGGAAAGTGAAAAAAAAGGGGTGCTATTTCAAGGCTGGATGTCTAACTGGCAATATGCAGGGATCGTTCCAACAACAACTTGGAGAAGTGCAATGACGCTTCCACGAGAGCTCAAATTATTCAAATCAAAAAAAGGGCTTTATCGTTTGCGATCAAAAAACATTAACTCTTTTGAAAAATATACAACTCAAACTATTGAAAAAGAAAAAATTGATTTAAATAAAAATAATATTCTAATATCTGAAGATGAGATAGATTTTTCATCTGCAAAGGTTGAACTTGAGATTCAAAATATGAATGAAACGAAGTATAACTTCCTTCTTTCTAATAGGAACGGAGATTCTTTAAGTTTTGGCTATGACCATAAAGAAAAATTATTTTTTGTTGACAGAAGTAGGACTGGCAATATTAATTTCTCTAAAAACTTTGCGCTAAAACCTTCAATTGCTCCGCGCATAAAAAAAGATGGAAACCTAAAAATGGAATTTATTTTAGACAAGTCTTCGATAGAATTGTTTTATGATGACGGAATTTCAGTAATGACTGAAATTTTCTTTTCTAATTCGCCTTTTGAAACATTATCTTTAAACTGTTTAGGCTCAGGATCAAGTTTGAAAAAATTCAAACTCCAAGAAATAAAAACTGAATAAATAATTTTATGCTGGTTGAATACCCTTTTTAACTTATGAAGATTACTTTTTATAAAGTACGATTAAAAAAAAGATTCCCTTTAGCAATAAGCAGGGGGGTTCGTTATGACTCAGAAAACCTTTTTGTAAGATATGATAAAGAAGGTATTACAGGGTGGGGAGAAGCTGCACCTGGAAAGTCAGAAGGAGCTGAAAGTGTAATGAAAGTGAAACAGGCACTTGAAAAGTTTATTTCAACAGGGATTAATAATTTCTCTATCCAAGAGCTTTATGATCGTTCAAGAGAGTTGAAAACACCTCCATGCGCCTATGTTGGTCTAGACACTGCACTTTGGGATTGGCAAGCAAAAAAAGAAGGTTTACCATTATATAAACTTTTAGGTTTTCCAAGACCCAAAACTCCTACATCTGTTACCATTGGAATTAATCCCCCTGAGGTAGTTAAAAAACGAATTCCAATTCTACTTGAGGGTACAACAGTGAAGTCTTTAAAAATTAAATTGGGATCTGTTGATGGAATCCAAGCCGATAAATCAATGTTTGAGCAAGTAGTTAAAAGCACAAAAAATTACAATGTAAAGATTCGTGTAGATGCGAACGGAGGTTGGAATATTGCTGATGCTAAACATATGATGCAGTGGCTAGCCGACAGAGGAGTGGATTATGTAGAGCAACCACTTAAAGAAGGAGAAGAATTTAATTTAGAGGAACTTTATGAAAATAGACCTGTTCCTATTTATCTTGATGAGACTTGTCGTTTTTCAGAAAACATTTCTAGTTTTGCTCACTGTGTTGATGGGGTAAATATGAAATTAATGAAGTGTGGGGGCATAACAGAGGCACTTAAAATTATTAAAACTGCAAGAAAATATAAATTAAAAACAATGATTGGTTGTATGAGTGAATCTTCAGTATCAATTGCAGCTGCAGCTGCACTAAGTGGAGGTATTGACCATATCGATTTGGATTCTCATTATAATTTGGCTCCTGATCCTTCCACTGGAGCTCCAATGATAGATGGTATAACCTTACCTCCTGATATTCCTGGACATGGGGGGGAATTGAAAAAAGAGTTTTATGCTTAATTCCAATTCAAAAGTTGCCGTCTACATGGAAGGTCACATTGATAGTGACTATGGTAAAATGGGTATGGGTGTTGTTCGTTATTTAAAAAATCCAATAGTGGGTGTTGTTGACAAAGCCTTTGAAGGTAGAGCTATGAAAGAGTTTATTAATATTTCTAGGGATATTAAAATTTACGGAAATCTTCAAGATGTTATCGACCAAGGGGCAGAGGTTTTAATACTTGGTATAGCACCTTCTGGAGGAAGAATTCCAGAGTCTTGGAACCCTATTATTGAAAAGGCACTTGAGGCGGGGTTATGTATAGTTAACGGTCTTCATGATTTGTTAAGTCCTAAATGGCAAAAAAAAATCAAGAGTAAAGATCAATGGATATGGGATGTAAGGCTACCTCAATTTACTCCTGCAATAGCAACAGGAAAAGCAGCTTCACTTTCTAATAAAAGAGTTCTTTTTATAGGAACCGATATGGCAGTAGGGAAAATGACTTCTGCCCTTGAATTTTATGAAGACTTAAAAAAAAGAGATATTAATGTAGGTTTTGTTGCTACAGGGCAAATTGGAATTACTTTGACAGGTAATGGAATACCTCTTGATGCCTTCAAGATTGATCATGCATGTGGTGCTGTTGAAAAAGTAGTTGTTGAACAGGCAGATAAAGATGTAGTAATTATTGAAGGTCAAGGGTCTATATTACATCCTGGAAGTTCTGCGACATTACCTCTTATGCGAGGTAGTTGCCCTACTCATTTAGTTCTTTGTTTAAGAGCGGACAAAAAAGTATTGCGCAGTCCAGAAAATATTAAAATTCCAGATTTGAAAAAGTTCATAGCTTTAAATGAATCTCTTGTCTCGGTCTTTGGAGTTTATCCTAATGCAAAAGTTATTGGCATTTGTGCTAATACATCAATGCTTAGCCAAGGGGAAGCAGAATCTTACATAAAGAATTTATCGAAAGAAACAGATATTCATGTTACTGATCCGGTTAGATTTGGCGTTCATGAAATTTTGAAAGTTCTTTTAAAAGATTAATACATTCTTTCTCGACTAACCTCTTGTAGAAGCGGCTGTCCTTTTGTAAGGCGGTCATAACAATTTAAGACTTGTTTAACGCTTTCTTCTGGATAGGTCAAGCTTGCTATATGGGGGGTGATTTTTACTTTTTTGTGAGTCCAAAGAGGGCTTGATTCAGGCAGAGGCTCTTGTTCAAAAACATCAAGGAATGCACCTGTCAATAGGCCTTCGTCTATACCTTTAATTATATCTTTTTCAACCTGAACATTTCCTCTTGATACATTAATGAGATATGTAGGAGATTTAAATTTTTTAAAAAGTTTATAGTTCAAAAGCGCATGCGTCTTGGGAGTGTATGGAACAGTGCATATGAGAACATTAATTTGTTCTAAAAATTCATCAAATTGATCTCCATAGTAAGTTTTAAAATCAGCTTTTTTTTGACTATTTGAATATCCAAAAACAGGGAAGCCCATGTGATGAATTTTTTTTGCTGCATCCATACCTAAATGCCCAATTCCTAAAACACCAACTTTTACAGGGCGCTCAATAAACTCAAATTGAGACCAATGTTTTTTGGATTGTGCATCTTGAAATTCATAAAATGAACGGTGATAGTTTAAAACCGCCATCAAAATATAATTACTCATCGAAAAAGCCATTTGATAATCAATAACTCTGCAAATAGGAATATGCTTAGGAATAGTTTCATCTTTTAAAATGTGGTCTACACCAGCTCCCATGGCAAAGATCAGTTTTAAATTTTTAAAAGGTGTTAAAGCTCCTTTAGGTTGATTCCATACCATTGCGCAAACTACTTTTTCAGGATGATTCGGTTCTAATCCGATTTCAAGATTTATGTGGGGAGCAATTTTTTGAAAATTCTCTTTCCAATTTTTCGTAGGTGTCGGAGGGGCAATGATAGCAAAATGCATAGATTGAAATTTTATGTAGCTATTTAAAGATAGTTAGAATTTGTATTTTTAGACAAAACAAATACAAATGCATCGCCTAAGAATAATTCAGCAAATGTTTTTTTACTATTATTTATATTACATATTGGGTGTGAAAATGAATCAATTACGACTGCTGTTGATAATGTTGAAAATATGGAGTTGAATTCTGGAACTGATTTATCCCTTCAACAAATAATTGCTCAAAAGATTTTAGAGAAAACCAATACTATTAGAACCAGCAGAGGGCTTTCTGAATTGACTCAAAATGATGACATGGACCAACTCGCAGAATTACATAGTTTAAATATGGTTGAATATAATTTTTTTGATCATGTTGACCATCAAAATAAATCACCTTCTCAACGTGCTGATGATTTAAATTTTGAGTGGAGAAGAATAGCTGAAAATATAGGATATGTCCCTTGGTTTGAAAATGTGGTTGGTTGTGGAGATACTAGATCTGCGGAATCAATTTCAGAGTGTGTAGTTGAAGGGTGGAGAAATTCCCCTGGCCACTATGCAAATATGATTGGAGAATTTGATCAGTTAGGAGTTGGAGTTGCTTTTACAAAAGATAGTATAGCCTACTTTACTCAAGTTTTTCGTGTACCATAATTTATTTGCAATGGTAGTCTGCAGCACGAGTTGCTATTTGATTGTTGGGCTTAATATTTACTTTATAACCTAGAGAATTTGCCCAACCTTGGGCTGCTGAAATTAACTTATGAGATTTGAAACTTTCATCACTATTGTAGTCCATATCAATCTCTACTTTAAGGGTAATTTTTTGAGTTAGCCACTCGGCGACATCAATACTCAACTCTGCTTCTTTCCAAAGGCGAGTCCACATATCAGTGATTAATTTTCTATTGGATTTATTAAAAATGTAGTGTACACCTCTTGTTCCTAAACGATATGCAATAACGGTTGTGTAATGAGTCTGTTTGTTAATATTTTGTGAATCTGTACCTATATGAATCTCTGCATAAGGATAATTTTTAAGAACTTCAATGGTGTGCTGTACGGGATCTAACTTATCCCCTTTAATGTTTTTGAATAAAAGCATAATAAATCAAACTAATTTAAAAATACTATTTTGGTAAATGGTATTAATTTTAAATTTATGACAGTTCTACTTTTTAACTTTTGTAACACCTGTATTCTGTTAGTTTGGGGGTCAATTATTATTTTTCCAAATAGTAAAATATCTAATCATCTTTTTACGTACCCTTGGGTTCCACTTGTAATTAGCTTTTTTTATACTTATTTCATTTTTATTTCAGGAGGTATTTCAGATGCTGATTTTTCTTCTTTGGAGGGGATAGTAACTTTATTTAGAAATGCTTCACCAGAGTCAGCAGCAGCAGGATGGCTACATTATCTAGCTTTTGATTTTTGGGTTGGTTCCTGGATTATAAGACATAGCAAGAAACATAAAATTAAACACTATCTAGTTATTCTACCTCTTCTCGCTACTTTCATGTTGGGGCCAGTAGGAATTTTGTTTTATAGCATTATCTATTTTAGCCTAAAATATTTTACGCCGGCCAATTAAAAGTAATATTTTGATTTAGATCTGGATGAAGTGATTTTGCTACAGGGCAGTTCAGTGCAGCACGCTCTAAAAGTCTTTGAATTTTGCTGTCAAAGGACTTATTAACGTTAATTTCAATTTTAATTTCTTCAATCCTCCTAGGTTCTGAGGCCATAACTTTTGTAACCTGTGCTTTAGTACCTCTAAGATCAAGATCTAGATTTTTTGCCTTAATCCCCATTATTGTTAAAATACATGAGGCTAGAGCACTGGCTACAGTATCTGTTGGTGAAAAGGCTTCTCCTTTTCCATTATTATCAATTGGGGCGTCCGTTATAAATAAGTCTTCAGAGGCTAGATGAATGCTTTTAGTTCTCAGTTCACCTTCATATGTTACAATGCTTGTCATAATTAAAATAATTTTTGATAAATATAATTTCCAGCATACGCAATGACGCCAAGTATTAAAGGATACAAAAATATTAGCCAAAAAGCGTCTTTAAATGTTATTTGATTCCAATACGACTTGTTTTGATATAAACCCTGTAGTAAATCGTACCAGCTTTTGCATTGTATTTTGGAAGCCAATAAGTTAGCTAAAATGGCACCTAATAAAATTACAATTCCAATAAAGTAATGGCGTAGCATGTTCAAAAATAAATAACTTTATAATTGATATTCCAATCTTTGTTATAAATTCACTTTAAAATAAATTCTTTAAAAAATTATTATGAAAAATTTTGCTTGTGCCTTTTTGATATTTTTTGTTTCGTTTTTTGCGTTTGGCCAAAACCAAGAAATATCAAAAATCATATCCCTTAGAAAGAAAAATTTAAAACCAATTAAAGATCAAATAATTACTTCTATTGAAGATCAGAAGAATAATTTGATCACAATCAGTGATGGCATTTGGGAAGCTGCAGAGACCTCTTTAGAAGAATTCAAGTCATCAAAGCTTCTTATAGATTATGCACGAGCAAATGGTTTTGAGGTTACGGAAAATGTTGCTGACATATCAACAGCTTTTATGGCAACATATGGTTCAGGAAAACCTGTAATTGGAATTTTAGGAGAGTTTGACGCAAATGCAGGGATATCTCAAAAGCGACAACCAACTAAAGAAGCAAGAGTTAAAGGAGGTGCTGGGCATGGATGTGGCCACAATTTATTTGGGACAGCTAGTTTAGGAGCAGCAGTGGCAATCAAAGAACAAATAGAAAAAGGGAATCTTAAAGGAACAGTAATATTTTATGGGACGCCTGCAGAAGAAACAATTTTTGCAAAGGTTTGGATGGTTAGAGAAGGTGTCTTTGATAAACTTGATGTTTGTATGGATTGGCATCCTGGTGACACAACAGAATCAGGAACACAACCCAGTAAGGCTTTGGTTGATTTTAGAGTATCATTTAATGGTAGTTCTTCGCATGCTTCATCGGATCCCTGGAATGGTAGAAGTTCAGTTGATGCGATGGAGCTATACACAACGGGATTAAATTATTATCGCGAACATATTTTACCTACCTCTAGAATTCATTATCAATTTGAAGCAGCAGGGGATGTGGTAAATGTAGTCCCGGATTATGCTAAAATATGGACCCGATTACGTGGTAATAGCGTAGAGCATGTAAACGTACTTTACGACAGAGCTTTAGATATTGCAAAAGCAGCAGCAATGATGACTGGGACTACTTATAATACAAAATTGATTTCAGGGATCTATGAAATTCTAGTCAACAGGACAGGTGCTGCGATAATGCAAAATAATATAGAGACTTTAGGTGACATCTCATATACTGAAGAAGAAGTTTCTTATGCTAATACGATTTTAAATGAAACCGGAAAGCCACAAATTGGTCTTGATGGAAAATATAAGCCACTTATGCCAACCCTTCCAGCAACAGGAGGATCAACAGATGTTGGCGATGTAAGCCAAGTTGTTCCAGTGATACGTATGTCAGCAACTGTTGCAGCTAAAGACGGGCCTTGGCACTCTTGGGCTGTTGTTGCGTGCACAGGGATGTCTATTGGCCACAAAGGGATGATTTATGCAGCCAAAGCACTATCTATGACAATGGCGGATTTATTTAAGGAGCCAAAACTTGTTGAAGCTGTAAAAGAAGATTATAGGAAAAATAAAAGTCCAAAGAAATATGTACCCCGTATTGAACCTGGACCTCCGACTTTAGAATAAAGAAGTCAAATTAAAATTATTTTATCCATTTTCTTTTCTGCATTTCCATGTTTACAT
>ENA-OSEY01000383-OSEY01000383.1-marine-metagenome-genome-assembly--contig:-NODE-383-length-32798-cov-3.209529_pt1 | contig 32798 bp, 29 predicted proteins | sample MGYA00248465_ERZ534230 | MGnify/ENA primary metagenome ERZ534230 (study PRJEB26409, sample SAMN06344110) | marine metagenome | isolation source: Sea water from surface | place: Atlantic Ocean:Southern... | reverse complement strand
CCTAATTAAGTCTTTACCGATTGACTTATTATAGAGTTTCAGAAATAATAGTTAAATTTACAAAAAATATTTCATGCTGGTTTACTCTGTTTCAAGTTTATCGAGCATGAACGAATATAAACCCTAACCAGTGCTCTATTCAGAGCCTTAACCTCCAGAGGTCTTGTGACATCCACTGATACCAAACCAGAATCAACCGAAAATCTTGAACCTATTGTCTTCTTTGAAGAAGAAGAAGACTTCAATCAGCTTTATGAAGAAAGTCTGATAGGAATCAAGGAACAGGATATCGTCCATGCAAAAGTTAGTGAAGTCGGAAAAGATTTTGTCATTATTGATTTTGGTTACAAATCCGATTGCCGGATCCCGCTTGAAGAATTTCAGAATTTCGAGGGAGAAATTGATGTACAGGCTGGTGATACGGTTGAAGTCTATGTTGAGGCTTTGGAAGATGAAGACGGAGTTACTCAGCTTTCAAAAAGAAAGGCAGAAAAACTCAGAACTTGGCAGAAGATCGGTGAGATTTTTGAAGAGGGGGGTCTGGTACGGGGGATGATTACCGCACGCATCAAGGGTGGGCTTTCGGTAGATATTGGAGTCAAGGCATTCCTGCCTGGCTCACAGGTGGACCTGCGCCCGGTCAGAAACCTAGATAAACTGCTTGGTGAAAGTTTCGATTTCAAAATTCTGAAATACAATCAGAAGCGTGGAAACATTGTTCTTTCAAGACGTGCGCTTCTGGAAATCGACCGAGAGGAAAAGCGGAAGAAAACCCTGCAGATTCTCAAAGAGGGAGCAGTCATCACAGGACATGTGAAAAACATTACCGATTATGGGGTGTTCGTCGATTTAGGAGGAGTGGATGGCCTGTTGCACATCACCGATATGACCTGGGGAAGAATTGTACATCCTTCTGAAATGTTTGGAATCGGAGACGAAGTTGAAGTTTTGATTCTTAAGTATTTCCCTGATGATCAAAAAGTGTCCCTTGGCCTCAAGCAATTGAGTAACAACCCCTGGGAAGCGGTTGAGAAAAAATATGAAATTGGAACCAGAGTCGGTGGCAAGATTGTCAGTATCACAGACTATGGTGCCTTCATCGAACTGGAACCGGGAGTTGAAGGATTGATTCATATTTCTGAAATGTCCTGGACGAAGAAAGTTCGTCATCCCTCCAAAATTGTCCAAATGGGGGATGAAGTGGAAGCTTTGGTCAAAGATCTCGATATCGAGCGCAAGCGGATCTCACTTTCCATGAAAGAAGCTGAACCAAATCCATGGAAACTTGCGATGGAACGTTATCCCATCGGAAGTGTTGTTCACGGAAAAGTCAGAAACATTACCGATTTTGGTATCTTCATCGGACTTGATGAAGGCATTGATGGTTTAGTTCATGTGTCCGATATTTCCTGGAATCAAAGGCTCAGTAAGCCCTCTGAAATTGCAAAAAAAGGTGAAGATATTGAAGTCAAGGTACTGAACATCGATATCTCCCAGGAGCGATTATCCCTCGGCATTAAACAACTTACAGAAGATCCTTGGAAAAACCTGGATGAAAAATATCCTTTGAATGCAGAGGTGACTGGAACGGTTGTCAACCTGACAGATTTTGGAATTTTTGTCGAAGTTTCCGAAGGAGTGGAAGGGCTTGTCCATATCTCAGAGATCGACACTGAAATTCCAAAAGAAAAACTGCAGCAGTTTTATCCGGTAAATGCACAGATCAGAGCAAGAGTCATCAAAGTAGACTTAGAGGAAAGACGACTTGGCTTGAGCATCATCGAGGTAACGGAAACTCCTGCCGAAAGTGAGTCATCTGCCTCTTCTAATTCTGAGGAAACCATCGAGCCGGAAGCAGAGATAAAGCAGGAGGAGGCAAAAGTTGAAGCAGAAGAAACACCTGAAGCAGAGACGATTGCCGCTGAACAAACAGAAACTCCATCGGATCCGGTCGCTTCTGAAGAAGAGGAAGTAAAAGCTGAAAAGCCTAAAAAGAAAACCAGAGCTAAAGCAAAAAAAGCTGAGAAAGAAGCAGAACCGAGCGCAGAAGAAAAGCAGGAAGATTCTGTTGAAGAAGAAACAGAAACTTCCTAAACCCTCCTAAAATTTCTTTAAAATTTGGGTTAAGTTTTTCTACGAAAAGCCGATAACGCAAATAAGATACAATTCTGCCTGAATGGATCGGGCAGAATACTTATTTCGTTGATCCCTTTTCGGAGAACAGCCGATGCTTACCCATATGTTAGACCTTGAACTCCAGAAAAAAATTCAATCCAAAGAATTTGAACATTCTGTGGATCAGGCAGTCCAATCGTTTCTTTATGATTTGGATTTTATGCTTCTGGAGGAGCAGCACAGTTTGACCCGTACCCGGCGTCCACTGGTCAAACCCTTCGTCCCTCAAGAATCACTGATTCCTGCTGCCTGAAGATTTCATCCGTTTCGAACCGGAGCAAGGTTTGTCAGTGATCCGGCGGATTTGGAAGCTGGTTGATTTCCGGATTGTGTCTCCTGGGCTGTATGTGCTGTCTGGGATGGTAGAACACAATCCGGGAGGAGGATCTCAAAAATAACACCAGTTCCATTCTTTAGGTTTCTCCCTCGGATCAATCCTCCATGCAGGTCAATCAGCTTTTTACAGATGGCCAATCCGAGTCCCGTTCCTTGTTGTTTTCCTTCCGTTCTGAACGCCTCAAATAAATTCTTTTCAATCTTATCCGGGATCGGGGAACCATTGTCATAAACCTGAACCTGGAAGTCATTATTGTGGAGTGTTGACATACGGACCTGAATCAAGCCGTCATCTTCATCATCCTGAAGTTTTTCCCACGAATTTTTAACTAGATTAACAATCACCCTGCAAATTTTCCTGCAGTCGATTTTAATGGGTAGCATCTGGTCCTTGGGGTCGATCACATACTCCAGTCTGAGTTCTCCGATAAAACCAAGTTGGGCATCAAGTTGTTCCTTAAAATCCTCAAGGTTTAACTGTTCAGGATGAAGTTCCATTTTGCCTTTGGCAAATTCGACGATGTCTCCGGTTAGTCCTGAAATATTGACGGAAGACTGTTTGATGCGGCGGATGAAAGTCAACGAGCGGACTAAATCCATCGGATGAATGGCATCCTTTTCAAGCATCTTCAAAACAAGGGTGGAAAAACTGAGGATTGATCCATTGGCATTCCCAATATCATGACCGAATTCTGCAACAGCATATCCCAATTCAACCAGCCTTCTTTCCTGTTCCTTCGCTTTTTTCAAGGAAACCACGGTTTTTTCCAGTTGTTCCTTGGAAAGTTCAATTTCCTGAAAGTTGCGTGCAAGTTCATCCTGGGATGTCTGGAAACGGTCCCAGAGTTCTTTAAGCATCATAATCCGAAGATCAATGCCTGAACGGATCCGATCTGAAGTGCTGATTTCCAATTCTCCCTCTTCATGTTCTCTTCGATAAGAAAGGAATTGACGACAGAGAATATCCACCTGATGGTTGATTAACCTGGTTCTGAGATAAATCAAAACCGCCACGGTTAAGAGCGCTGTGCCGAGACTCAGGGCAATGTGGGGAATCTGAAATAACCAGGGATCCTCAATGATCAGATTCTGGGCGGAATTGGCTGAAGCAGTAGGGTAATTGGGAAGAAGTTTTGAACTTATCCAATATGTGATGCCAAAAACAAGAATGGAAAGAAAAGCCAGGCGGTAGATACTTAATTGTGTCCGTTGAAGCTTTTTTTCTAAAGGTGAACTGCTAAGTTTGGATTGGGGAATGAGACTTGATTCCCTTTTCGGTCTACGCTTGTGCCTGCGTTGTTTCAGCAGGGCAGGTTTTTTTTCACTGTAAGACAACGGTTTCCATTCCGTTAAAGATGATGCCTTCCTTGGCAAAAAGAGAAGATTCTGAAATTTAGAATCTAGACATGGTTCATTAAGTAATGAAATTAATTATCTTTAATTACGATATGTTGCAAGCGTATATATGATTTTTCATAAAAGATTGTTATTCCTAGGCTTTTAGAAAACAAAATAATTTTTTTATGGTTATATTGTCGATTCATAATCTCAGACTATCGAGATGATACAATTGATCATCTAATAACATTCATCACCGTATGTTAATACAATGATTTGATTCTTGAGTTTATGATTCTTAAAAGTAAACTATTAGGGATCATTAACTCATTTACCATCCAACAAAACAGGAATAATGGAAAACAATCAAAGCAGTCCAGAAACGAATTTTAGTGATTATAAAATTGCAGATTTATCGCTCTCTGATTTGGGACGCAGAAAAATTGGTATCGCGGAAGGAGAAATGCCGGGTTTGATGGCGTTGAGAAAGGAATACGGGAACGAAAAGCCTCTTGCCGGGGCAAGGATTACGGGGTCATTGCATATGACGGTCGAAACTGCAGTTTTGATCGAGACCTTAGTAGAATTGGGGGCTGAAGTACGCTGGTCTTCCTGTAATATTTTTTCTACCCAGGATGAAGCTGCTGCGGCCATTGCTGCAGCAGGAATTCCGGTTTTTGCATGGAAAGGAGAGACCGAGGAAGAATACTGGTGGTGTATCGAACAAACCCTCAAATGGGAGGGAAATGAAGGTCCAAATTTGCTTCTTGATGATGGGGGAGATTTGACCTGGTATGTTCATGACAAATATCCGCAATTGCTTGACAACATTATGGGGCTTTCAGAAGAAACTACTACTGGGGTACACCGTCTTCATCAGATGGCACGGAAGAATGTGCTCAAGGTTCCTGCTTACAATGTGAATGATTCGGTGACCAAGAGTAAGTTCGACAATCTTTACGGATGCCGTGAATCCCTCGTAGACGGAATCAAACGGGCAACAGACGTGATGATTGCAGGCAAATTAGCAGTGGTTGCAGGATATGGTGATGTAGGAAAAGGTTCTGCAGCCTCACTCCGTAATCAAGGAGCAAGAGTCGTGGTGACAGAAATCGATCCAATCTGCGCACTTCAGGCGGTGATGGAAGGATATCAGGTGGTTCGAATGGAAGAAGTCGCTGCGGAGGCCGATATTTTTGTCACGGCTACCGGTTGTGCGGGTATCATCCGCAGAGAACACATGGATCAGATGAAAAACGACGCAATCGTTTGCAATATCGGACATTTCGATATAGAAATTGATGTGGCCTCGTTGAACGATGATCCTTCAATCAACAAAATCAATGTGAAACCCCAGGTGGATCAATACATCTGGGATTCCGGTAAAAGGATCATCCTTCTTGCAGAAGGGCGTCTGGTTAATTTAGGGTGTGCCACGGGGCATCCTTCATTTGTGATGTCCAACAGTTTTTGTAATCAGGTTCTGGCGCAGATGGATCTCTATGAAAAAGGGAAACAATATGAGAATCAGGTCTATGTCCTTCCTAAGGAATTGGATGAAAAAGTCGCACGTCTTCACCTAGACCAACTTGGAGTCCACTTGACCGAACTTCAGCAAGACCAAGCGGATTATCTTGGAATTCCTACAAAGGGGCCGTTTAAGCCTGAACATTATAGGTACTGAATGATGGACTCCGCATCGTTGAGGCGGGCCTTCTCACGGTTTGCTACGGGCATAACCGTCATCACCACAAGGAATGAAGAAGGTACCGCCTGCGGAGTCACCATCAATTCTTTCAGTTCCCTTTCCCTTGAACCAGCTCTGGTTCAGTTCAATCTGAGGAAAGAATCCACCCTTCGGGACTTCATTGAGACTCATGGTTTCTTTGGCGTGAATGTTCTCAATGCCAATCAGTCCCATCTTTCGGATCGTTTCGCACTGAGTGATAAATCTGCCAAGATGGATGATATTCCATTACGTGAATCAACATTTGGTCTTCCAATATTTTCGGATGCACTGGCGGTCTATGAATGCCGTTGGAAAAAAAATTATGATGGAGGTGATCACGTGATCGTTCTTGGTGAAGTAGAAAATCTGCATCTTGGTTCTGGGGCCCCGCTTTTGTATTACGAAAGTCGTTATGCCCGATTGGAACAAACGGAATAGGTTTTCATCATGAAAAAAAGTTTTGTTGTCAGGTGGTTTGAACTTTTGATTGTTCTGGTTTTGTTATTGGGATTATCAGGTTGTCCCTCCGGACCAGATATGGAATTTGTCAGCGCCGGTGTTGACGAAAACCTGGAAGAGGTTCCAGTGCCTCCAACCATGAAGGAACTCCTTTCCAACAAATCAAACATTGCTTTCCTTCCCATTCAATATTCCGAGGGATTGACTCGATATCATCGAGTTCTCAGCAATGCATTCGTGATGTCGGTCCTGGAAGAGTATGGGGACCTGGAAGTGATCGACGAGGTTTATGTGCAAAACCACCTTGAGCGGACGGAATTTCGTGAATTGAAAAGAATGGTCGAGGAAGAAAAATTCCGCCGGTATGAACAACCGTTGGTGGAAAGAGTGATCCGTTTCGGAAAATCCCTGGGCGTTAGTTACATTGGTCTAATGAGTGTCCATACCAGTCCGGTTCGTGTTTCCGCAAACGATTGGAGTACTTACATTACATTCCGGATCATGCGGGTGGAGGATCCTCCAGACAGTAGTTACATGAATCACGAGTTCACGTTCATTTTTTCAGAATCAAATTCACTTTGGGAAGAATTGGGAGCGCAAATCCGTGGAAAATTTCCTTTGGGCGGATTCATTCTGGAATCCCGGGGAGGGCGGAGTTATGCCCGAATCAGCATCGGCCGAAGAAACCGGGTCGAAATGGATCAGCATTGTAAAATCTTCAGGCGTATCCGCAAAGAATCCCAGGATTCTGAAAATAACTTAATTCAGGTTACGGATTTCGATCTGCTCGGAAAAATGCAGATTTTCAATATCCAAGAAGATTTTTCCTGGGGACGGGTCGAACCGGAAGCGCGGAAGAAAATTTTGAAAGGCGACGCCGTTCGCTGTTATTGAACTCCAGCAGAACCTCAAACCCCTCCGTCTCCCATGAATCCCACCGGAGATGAATGTTCCATCAAGGGGCTTGCTTCTAAGAAAAAAGAACTTCGTCAGGAAATGCTTCGTTCGCGAAGACAATTTCCTGAAATTCAAAGGAAATCCCATTCCGAAAATATTTTTTCTGAACTGACCAAGGATGAACGATTGCGAGAATTTCAATTCGTTCATTGTTTTGTAGGACAGTCTGAAGAACCGGACACCCTTCCCATCCTTGAATGGATGCTCAATCAGGGGAAAAAAGTCGCGGTTCCCTGCGTTGACTCAGATAAAGTTGAATTACAGCACAGTTTGATTCTTTCAACCGATGTTCTGGAAATCGGGAAATTTGGCATTCTCGATGTTCGGCCTGAAAAAAGAATCGAAGTCAATATTAGCGATCTCGATCTGGTTCTTGTTCCCGGAATTGCTTTTGATTTAAGTGGAGGAAGATTGGGTTATGGCAGAGGATATTACGACCGTTTCCTGAAAAAAACAGAGGGGTTTCGGGTTGGGGTGTGTTATGAATCTCAGATTGTGGATCAGGTTCCAATGGAAGCCCATGATATTCATATGCAGGCCCTTATCAGTCAAAAGGGTTTTCAGGATCTTTCCTGAAATTCAAATTTTCTCTTAATCCTCAGGCAGTGTCCTGACCTGAAGGCAGTTGACATAGCCTTCCCCGGTCATGATGTCTGCGACGACGACGATGGATATTCCTGAAGGCATATCCTGTTTCTTCTTGAGTAACCTCAAAGCATTTTGAATGGTAAGCTCAGGATCCTCATCAAATTTAAGCAAGTAAGGGTAAACCCCTCTTAATAACATCAGAGTACTGATCGTCTTTTCCGATTCGGTAAACGCAAAAATCGGAATTCCCCGAACCCTAAGATTGGCCATTTTCGTCGCGCCTCTTCCTTTTCGAGTGATCACCAGCATCCCTGGGACCTTCAGTTGGCGGGCAATTTTGGTTGCAGCAGCAGCCAGCATTTGCCGGCCTTTCCCCTGGTTCTCTTCCGGACCATCTTCCTGGATCAAGTTCTCTGTGAATTGGACTCCTGGATGGACTTCAGTTCGCCTCGCAATCCGAACCAGGGTTTCTACACAACGGACAGGGTATTTCCCGGTAGACGTTTCCCCGGAAAGCATGATCGCGTCCGATTGTTCAAAGACGGCATTGGCGATGTCCGTAATTTCAGCGCGGGTCGGCACCGGATTTTCCATCATCGATTCCAGCATCTGGGTTGCAACAATCAATCGCTTCCCGTATTTCGCACAAAGATAGGCAATTTTTCTTTGGATTTGCGGGAGTTCTTCCATGTCGATTTCAATTCCCAGATCTCCCCGGGCTACCATGATGCCATCGGTCACCTGAATGATCTCTTCAAGATTGTCGACCCCCTCCTGGTTTTCGATCTTTGCGATAAGTTTGATTTGTTCCCCCCTTTCCCGGAACATTTCCCGGACTTCCAGGACGGTATCCCGGTTTCTCAGAAATGAAAGTGCCACCACATCGACATTTTCTTCCAGAGCAAACTCGAGATCTTTACGGTCTGAAAGGGTGATTCCTGGAAGTTTGACTGAAATCCCGGGAAGGTTGACATGCCTTTTCGGTGTGATGGTCCCTCCATCGAGTACCCTGCAGGCCAACGAATCACCATGATTTTCCAATATCTCCAGTTTGACCAACCCGCTATCCAGTAAAATATGATTCCCCTGGCCCAACTGTTCTGTCAGGTGAGGGTAATCCACAAATAGATGCCTTTCATCCTTTAGTTCCGGATCACTGACAACCCGGACCTGGGTTCCAGTGATAAGTTTCATATGCTGATCCCCGGTACGGATTTCCGGCCCTTTGGTGTCCAGCAGGATTGCCACCGGGAATTCTCGGTTTGTATTGAGCAACCGGATTTTTTCCACAATGTTACGATGGGAGTCATGAGTCCCATGGGAGAAATTCAGGCGGGCTACATTCATCCCTGCATCGGCAAGGTTTTCAAGGACTTCGGGACTGTCGCTGGCAGGGCCTATGGTACAGATGATTTTGGTGTGTAGCATGGATATTTTTTAAAAAAATTAGTAGTTTTCGGGAGTCGATGCAGGTGGTTTTACTCCAAGCGGAATGTTAAGATTAAAGAGTCAATATTCAATTTCTTAAAGGTATTTATCATGAGTGTGATTTCCTCTTCTTTACGCAAAGAATATACTCAATCAAAACTGATGGAAACCGATTTAGAACCAAATCCTTTTGATCAGTTTCACAAATGGTTCAACGATGCGGTTTCCGCTGAACTTCCGTTGCCCAATGCAATGACCCTTGCAACCGTCAAGCAAGACCAGACACCGGCCGCAAGAGTGGTTTTGCTGAAAGAACTCGACCAGCGTGGATTTGTTTTTTATACCAACTATCAGAGTGCAAAAGCTGAAGAGTTGGAATACCAAAACAAAGCTTCCCTGGTTTTCTGGTGGATCAGTCAAGAACGCCAGGTTCGCATCGAAGGTTTCACGGAAAAAGTAACGGAATCCGAATCCGAAGCATATTTTGCAACCCGTCCCCGGGAGAGCCAACTCAGTGCCTGGGCTTCAGATCAAAGCAAACCTGTTTCAGGCAGACCTGAACTGGAAACCAAAATGACCGAGATGCGTTCGAATTTCTCGGACCAATCCGTGCCAAAACCAAAAGAGTGGGGCGGTTATCGTTTGATCCCTTCTTTCTTTGAATTCTGGCAGGGTCGGGAAGACCGTCTTCATGATCGAATCTGTTATCTTATGGATTCGGATCAATGGAAGATACAACGTCTTTCTCCATGACTTAGCCGACTATATAGGTTCCGGTTCCGACGGCAATCAGTTGTTTTTGGTCATTTTCGAGTTCCATGCGAACAACCGAAACACGGTTTCCGGTTCGCATGATGTTTCCAGTACTGATGAAATATTTCCCAAATCCTGGCCGAAGGTAGTCAACGCGTAAATCGATGGTGCCGATTTTGATGAAACGTTCCACCAGATCATCCAAACTTCGGTCTTTCATCTGCTTCATGACTCCAAGCCAGGCATTCATTCCACCAACCAGGTCAAGCACGGAAGAAATCACTCCCCCATGGAGATTTCCACGCATGAAGTTGCCAACCAGTTCATCACGCATATCGAACTTTACCTGCATGTGTTCTTCATCCATGGTTTGAACCGTGAGCCCCAGCACTTTGTTGAAAGGAATTCGCTCTTCAGCAATTTCTTTCAGGAGTTTTAATAATTCTTCAGTTGTTACCATTGCAGGAATAAATTCTGGTTGATGAAGATGCTGGTGATCAATCCAATCAGCCCACCGAAAATCCCCCCCCAGACCACCAGCCAACCAAGATGTTCTGCAATCATCCTTTCGATGATTTCCTTGACCATAACCGGGGTAAGCTCTTCCAGGCGTTTTTTCACGATGACGCTGACTTTTTCATGAATATTTTCCTGCTTGCTGTGATCAAGTATCAGTTGACTCACTCCATCACGGAAGGTGGTTGTTTCAGATATTTCCGTTAAACTCCCACGCATTTTTTCCAGAAAAGGTTGCCTGAGAGGTTGAAGGACTTCGATTCCTCCGACCATCGCCAGCATGGGGCCGAAGGACGATTCCTGGATGACTTTTAACAGTGAATCAAAAGCCGGATTGAGATCGATTTTTTCGATCAGGGGAGACATATTCGGAAGTTCTTCAGACTTCCCGTTTTCACTCATGAAAAAACGCTCCACGTTTTCTTTACTGAAAAACTGTTTCATGATCAGATCATGAATCCCGCGTTTAAAATCCTCGAAATGCAGGGGAATGATTCCGGAACCATAAAGTCCTGGCACCCGTTCGAAAAGCATGTGAATCGCAAGCCAGTTGGTGACTGCTCCGGAAAGTGCAAATAAACCAGTTTGTAGTAAAGATTGTTTCCAAGGTTCAACAGCCCAAATGGAACTAAGGGTGAGAATCAAAGCCGCCAGGTTGGTTCCAAGCCTTTTGTCGAAGAAAGTCAATGAGGGTTCGGTGCCGTGTGACGGTTCCCCCTTAGAATCCTGCAAAGAAGGCTCAGAACCTTTGTTTTCCATGACACAAAATGTAATCAAATTTTTTGGTTCGACAGATCCAGTTCCTTCTCCTTTTCTTTAAGTGCATCATCGTGTTGATTCTTGGTTATGAGCATCCCTGAATGGAAGATTGAAAGAAGATGGAACGGGGATCATTATAGGGAGATACAAGTTTCACCCGCAAATCATTAGAAAATGCCTGAAGATTCTTCCATTTCACATAAAGAGGATCCTGAAAAACATTATGGGTTTGAGTGTCCGGCCTGTGGAATGATGGAAGTAAAACTTCGTTATTCCCAGGGGGTGGCGGATGAAATTTTTGTTGAAGTTCGTTGCCGGACTTGTGGAGAAAATGGATTTTTCCAACTTTTCGAAGGAGGGCTTGAAGACCAGCAAAAGGATCAAGTGATCAACCATTTGGATAAGAAAGGCGAAGAAATACAACAGGAATGGCGTGAATGGTATCAATTCAAAATAAGGCACCTGAACCCGCGTTATTCAAAAGAGGGGACTCGTCATAGATTTTCTCCTCTCGTCTTCCTGATTTTAATGGTGGGAGGTTGGGGTTTTTTCTTCATCGATCAGATGTATCTCCTTGATGGGATTTTTGAGAAAATTCATTCCCACGAGGAGATGATAAAAGAATATTCCAGCCGATTGATGGAACTGCCGTGTCTTTCCCAGGCAATGAAAGAGAAGTTGGCAACCGTACCCATCCGATATACACGGGAGAGGCCTTATCACAGAAACCGGATTCAATACGGTGAGGCAGGGATTTATTGGGGAGAAGAGCAAATCAAAATCCACCGGTCCAATTTCTGGTTTTTTGGATATCCGAGGAAATCACAGCTGATTGAAACCCTGATTCATGAAGTAAGGCACCGGGTTAGTCCTGCCTTAGGTCACAATGAAATGTTTTATCAGTTGGTGAATCGTGATACCCAGTGCGCGCTTGAGAATTGGTGAATTGAAGTATTTTCCTGGAGGCTCTCTTTCAAAAAGAATAAACGGGGTCATTCGAAATTGGATGACGATTTCTTAAAACCAAATAGGTTTTAACAGAAAAAAAGGAAGATGCCTCAGACGAGTTTAGTCTGAGAATCAAAAGGGAGGTTTGAGGGAAGCTTTATATTCGACTTCGGCTTCCCTCTTATTCTGATTCCAGAAGTTGGAGAACGTTTCTTGGAAGTTGGTTGGCCTGGGACAGCATTGACTGACTGGCTGAAAGCAGAATCTGATCGCTGGTCAGTTTTGACATCTCTGCCGCCATGTCGGTGTCACGAATGACCGATTCCCCTTGAGTTGCTGTCTCTGCTGCAACTTTGAGGGTGTTCATGTTACGTTCCACGGTGTTTTTCTGGAACGCTCCAATCTTGGCCCGATATCTTGAAATTTCATCGATGGCGTGATCAATCAACTCACTCGAATCTTTCGCAGATTGGAGGTCGGTCAGGTCAATGTCGCTAAGACTTCTCAACTGACTCTCATTTTTTATTCCCTGGGAGAGTTTTGAGGTACGAACGTCTTTTAATGAAATTCCTGCTTCATTTCCTTGAATTGGCCCCAGGTTGACTTTTTTGGTCTGCTGAGAAAGGTGCACGTAGCCTTCAATTTTTGGATTCTCCGGCGATCCAACGACCTCTTCCTGGGTTTCCTGAACAAATTCAGTTCCGACTCGAACCTGAACGACCTCGGTCCCTTTTTCGTTTCCATTTTCGTCAAATACTGGAACCGTTTGTTCTTCGAACACAGGAACTTCCCGCAGTTGAATATCACGATCGAACTGGATCTTGATTCCCTGTGCAGGTGTCCCTTCCATGGCTGTAAGAAACTGTCCATCTCCTCTTGCTGTTGCATTGGCAATTGTTCCAGCAACATCCATCCCAGGATTGGAGAATTCAGCCATATTGGCTTCCTGGGTTAAGATTTCAGCAATGTTCGAAGTGACAGAGAACGACGGTTCGTCACCATATTCTCTATGGCGGATTTGAAAAATTCCACCGGGTCCTTCAAAGATATCAACATTTAATCCATTTTCATCAATGGTCTTCTGAAGATGGTAAACAATCATTCCCCGTATATCTGCAGACATTTTTTCTGCAGGAAATCTCTCAGGATTTTCGCTGTGACTTTTAAGAATGTTGTCAATATCGTCCTTCAGTTGCCCTCGACGCGTGTCGAGTTCTGCGTTCCTCCCGCCTTCTGAGACAAGAACGAACAAACCATCACCGATATTTTCAACCGATAAAGGTGTCAGACCGATTTTTTGTGCTCTGGTAGCAACCTGTGTGATATCGACCGGGAATCCATCTTCCGGAGAGCCGTTTGTATTGACGTCTGCGCTGACGAACCGGAGGTTGTTACCAACGGTGGTGCCGTTGGCTCCCTGGGATCCGTCGAGTAAGGATTTCCCATTGTAGGTGGTGTTTTGAACAATCCTATTGATGGTGCTCAAAAGTTGTTCTGCTTCTTCCTGATCGGCAGCCAGCATCGCGTCGTCGTTGACAGCTTCGTTGGCAGCATGAACCGATAGTTGTTTCAAGCGAACCAGGATATCACTGATTTCATTCAGAGATCCTTCGGCTTGTTGATATATGGTCATGGCCATCTCGGTATTACTATGGGACTGCTTCAATCCGGCAATGTTTCCTCTAAATCTTTCGGAAGCGATCAAATTAGCAGGTGCATCCTTCGCCCTGTTGATCTTCATGCCGGAGCTTAGTTTTTCAACTGAATCCGAGACACGATTGAAATTTTCATTGGCATGCCGCAGCGAATTGAGTGATGCGACATTATTTCGGACTTTCATTCTATTCTCCTGAAATGATATCTCCCCGTCTCGTCATATCCCTATTGAGTGGGACTGATAAGACGTGAAGGAAAAGTCTCTTGCCCAACTTTTCGGCAGTAGGGAAATAAACTTTAACGATTAATTTATTTTTTTTTGAAAGCCGGATTTATTGATGATCCTGAGGGGAGCTTGGATACAACCATGGATCAATCCCGGAGGAATCCTTTCGGGAGAAATCCCTTAGCTAAGGCGTGAAATGGACCTTTGATAGATAGAGCACTGGAGGATGGTGGGGTATTAAATTTATTGGAAGAACCTGAAGCTTTGGAAGAGCTATACCCGTTCCAGTAGCATCGAGATCCCCTGGCCGACGCCGATGCACATGCTGCAAAGTGCAAGTTTCTCCTGGCGTTGATGGAGTTCCTCCACGGCGGTTAAAACCAGGCGGGCCCCGCTCATGCCAAGGGGGTGTCCCAGGGCGATCGCTCCTCCGTTGGGATTGACTCGGGGGTCATCATCCTCCATCCCAAGTTCCCTGCTCACCGTAAGCACCTGGGCGGCGAAGGCCTCGTTGATCTCGATCACCCCGATTTCGTCCAATCGAATCTTGCTCAAGTTCAGCAATTTTTTGACAGAGGGTACAGGCCCGTATCCCATGATGCGGGGTTCAACTCCAGCGGTGGAGGAGGCTAGGATTCGGGCACGGGGTTTTAGATTGTGCTCCAGTGCCGCTTTTTCAGAGGCGATGATCAAAGCTGCGGCTCCGTCATTCACCCCTGATGCGTTCCCTGCGGTCACAGAACCTCCGGAACGGAAGGGGGCAGGAAGTTTGGATAGTTTTTCCAGGGTGGTGTCTCCACGGGGGTGTTCATCTTGTTCGACCTGTAAAGGTTCCTGTTTCCTGCGTGGAATGGATACTGGAATCATTTCAATGGCGAGCCTTCCTGACGCCATCGCTTTGGAGGTTTTCTGCTGGGAGCTTAAGGCGAATAAATCCTGATCCTCCCGGGAAATGTTGAATTGTTCTGCAAGGTTCTCCGCGGTTTCCGGCATGGAATCGATTCCGAAGAGTTCTTCCATTTTTGGATTGATGAATCGCCAGCCGATGGTGGTGTCTTCCATACTGTTTTGTCTGGAAAAAGCCGAGGTGGCTTTTCCGATCACAAACGGGGCCCGGCTCATACTTTCCACACCACCTGCGATCAAAAGAGATTGTTCTCCGGATTTGATGGCTCTCGAGGCACAGGACACGGCATCCATTCCTGAACCGCAAAGCCGGTTGAGGGTTGCCCCGGGAACCGTTTCAGGAATCCCGGACAGCAGCAGGGCCATTCGCGCGACGTTGCGGTTATCTTCACCAGCCTGGTTCGCACATCCCAGAATCACATCTTCTATAGATGTTGGATTCATCCCGGGATTCCTTTCCAACAAAGACCGGATCGGGATCGAAGCAAGATCATCGGTTCGAATCGACGAAAGGGCTCCCCCATAACGTCCAATCGGAGTTCTTACAGCGTCACAGATAAAAGCTTCATTCATTGTCTCCTCCGGTTGTTAGGACCTCTCCCCGGATGCTCCGCGAATGTCCCCGAAACAAGGCCACGGTGAGCCCATGCTGATTCTTAACATCAATATCGTAAATTCCATATTTTCGATCATTTGCCCTGAAATCGAGGCTGACGTTTTTCAAGAAAAGCCTGTACCCCTTCACGATAGTCCTCAGTCATTCCCATTTTTTGCTGGGTCTGTCCTTCCAGCTGAAGTTGTTCTTCCAGGTTTCGTCCAGGGGATTGCTGCAGCAGTTTTTTGGTTTCCGCAGAAGCCAGCGGGGCTTTCTTTGAAAGTTTTAGGGCGACTGACTCGGATTGCGATTGGAGTTCTTCATCGGGCACACATTGCCAAATCATTCCCCATCGTTCAGCCGTTTCCGCGTCGATTTGATCTCCGGTGAGTGCCAGGGCACGGGCTTTGGCTTCTCCCACCAATCTGGGAAGAAAATAACTGCTTCCGCAATCCGGAGTCAGTCCGATCCGGCTGAAGGCCTGGATGAACGAGGCGGACTTGGCGGCAATCACCAGATCGCATGCCAGCACGAAACTGGCTCCAGCACCTGCTGCCACGCCATTGACGGCACAGACAATCGGTTTTCCCATTGTTCGCAGTCTGCGTATCAATGGGTGATAGTTTTCTTCAAGGCTTTTCCCCAGATCTCGGGGAAGCTCTCCATCTTCGTTTTTTCGTTCCGTCAAATCCTGTCCTGCGCAGAAACCGCGTCCGGTTCCGGTGATTAAAATCACCCGGATTTGAGGATCTTCCGCGCATTGATCGAGTACCGTTCTCAGTTCCTTGAGCATCTGCCGGTTGAAGGCATTCAGCCGCTCCGGACGGTTGAAAAAAATACGAGCGATGCCCTCCCCGGTTTCAAACCGGATGCACTCAAAACTCATGGAGATTTTGATCTCTGTCAGCTGAATGAACGACGAAAAAGCTCGGAAATCGCGTTTCGTCCGTTGTCTTCAAGAAATCTTGTGCCGGAACCGCTGAAATGGGAATGGCTTATGATTGGAAGATTGTTTTCGGAATTTTTCTCCCAGTCAGTTTGTTTCCAGTTGAACCAGCAGGATTGTTTTTGATCAAAAACATAAAGGGGTTTGTTGCAAAGCTTTGCGAATTCTGCCCCCCAGCCGGTCCCTCCTTTGACCGTTCGGTCCTCGAGGATTTCACCGATGACGTAGATCTCCTGACCGCTGTTGACTTGATACCAAATGCTCTGGAGCAGTTTTCTCAATGTTGGAGTTTCGGTATATCGCCGGTTCATCAGACGAGACACATATTCCAGGCTGACATCCCCCCGCAGCAATTCTTCGTGATTGAGAACTCTCAGCCCTCTTTGCCTTTCGATGCTATGCCCTTCAAAGCTGAAATTGACTTCTTCAATTCCATGTTCTTCGGCAATTGCACCGAAGGCAGCTTCAGATCCCTTGGCTCCTCCACTGAATAATATGCAATCTTGTTTGTTCATGATTCGATTCTGTTCGGTGTTTGGAAAAATTCTAAACCTCTATTGGTGGTTGTAATGTTTCAGTGTCTTGATTTGATCCTACCGTTTCGATGATTCTGCCCTGAGGATTCATTTAATAGCAGTTGTATGAAACAGTCCAGTAGCTTGAATGGATTAAGGGGTTTGGAAAGAACTCAGACAAAACTCCGGGGGACGCTGGTTTTCCAGCTTTTCTGAAAAACGACATGATCGTTCTCATAAGCTTCTAGATGATTTTCCAGGTAAAAGTTCATTTCATCACTGGTCATCCTGCTTTTGGTTTCAATCCTTGTCTGCCAATCTCCTCTTCCAATGGAGGCAGTTCGATGACATTCGGTGATCATGCTTAGAGGATGTTCTTTCGTGATCTCAAGCCTGTCCGATGCTTTGTCCTCCATTTCCAATCCTGACTCCTGAAAGAGAACACGTCCTGAATGATTTTGGTCTTCAAGAACGGTTTTCCCATTTGCAGCATCTCTTGATAACACCCTTTTTCTTCTTCCTTGGCTCAAAATTTTATTGTCCAGGGGAATTGAGGATTCTGCAGGTTCAAACCGAGGTGTTTGAGAATCATTTTTCTCTCTGACAGGCAGAGTCAAAAAAGTATTATTCCCGGGATGGACTTGAAGCTCCACCAATTCTGGAGAGGGCCAGGCATGGGGAAAACACGAGGTGGACAAAGACAATCGCCAGCGATGGCCGGGAAGCAACCGGTGCGCACAGGCTCTCAATGGGAATTCCACTTGGATCTTCTGATTCGGGATCAATGGTTCCGGATTTTCATGATTCCTGTGATGGCAGAGGTTGAACAATCCCCAACTCACGAGCAACGAATCTCCTTGAGGAGATACATCACAAAGCCTGGCCGCCAGTGAAGCCAAAGGCTGATTCACGGAAATTTCCAGCTTCAGTTGGGGATGTCCGAGAATTTCCGCAGGTTCTGTTTGCGTTTCCATATCAAAACACAGGGATTGTCCGTCGGCAATCCGTTGATCTTCAGGAAAATCACCGTCGATCCCCATCGGAAACCAGACCCCAGTTTCCGCACAGGCATCCAATGGACTGTGGTGAATCATTTTTTTTGTGTCTGATTGAGCCTTAGCACTCATTCCATTTTGGTGAAGGAAAAAATACTCGGAATTAATGTTATTTGAAGGCCAGTCATTTTCTCCAACCCAGGATCCTGAACGCTCCTTCTGAACCCCTCCGGGTTTTCCGGATTCATGGATCCATGTCCGAAGCATGGGTTCGGTCATGATTCCTGTGTCCTTTCCCTTAAGCCAGTAATCCCACCAGCGAAGACATTCCTGAAGGAAACCGATCTGCGGACCGGGCAAAGCACGCATCGGATATTCGTGAGCCCAGGGGCCGATCAGTCCTTTTCGGGGACAACTCAATCCTTCCAGCATTCTTGGAATCGCATTGCTGTATGGATCCGCCCAACCTCCAACGGCAAACACCGCACATTCTATTTTGGAAAAATCCTCACAGATCGAACCATGTTTCCAAAACGAGTCTCTATTTTGATGTTTGAGCCAGGTTTCAATGTAAGCCGGTGTATGATCCATCCGTTTGAGCCACTCTTCCCTCCATTTAGGTCCCCATATTTCAGGATCGGGAGGTCGAGCATTCCAGGCGAGCATCGTCGAGGCCCATCCCAACATGTCGGTGGCCAAAACACAGCCCCCCATGTAATGCACATCGTCCGAATAACGGTCATCGGTGGAACAAACGGTAATGATGGCCTTTAAAGGATTTGGCTGTAAAGCAGCCACCTGGAGGGAATTGAATCCTCCCCATGATTTCCCCATCATTCCCAGATTGCCATCACACCAGCTTTGCTTTGAAATCCATTCCAATACTTCGATTCCGTCTTCCAGTTCCTGCTGAAGGTATTCACCCTCGAGGATTCCCTCTGAATCTCCGCTGCCCCTGAGGTCCACCCGAACCGCGGCGTATCCGTGTCCGGCAAAATAGGGATGAATCAGCGAGTCTCTTAGGGCGGTTCCGTCATTTTTTCGATAGGGAATGTATTCCAGAATCGCAGGAACCGGATTCTGATGTGAATCTTTTGGACGCCAGATACGAGCGGAAAGCCTGCAGCCATCAGTCATGGGAATCCAGACATGTTTTATTTCCTCAATACGGCAGGGGAAATCTCTGATGACCTTCATTAAAATTTTATGGGAAGTGAATCCAGGAGAAATCAATGGATTTTTGAAGAAAACCGATTCTTCCTTCAAAATCCATTTTCATGATGTCAGATCATAAAAAAATTCTGACCATGATCTGTCAAAAAAACGGCATAAAAAAACCGGCAAAGTCGGGATGACAATGCCGGTTAGGGAATTTCTATCAAATTCTATCTGATAGAATCAAACTCATCAGGCGAACCACCAGCGTTCAGCCAATCGGTTGCCATCCATTTCCCAATTGGCTGCAACGTTTGGATCGTGAGCCAATTTTTTGGTGTGAGCCATGATGTAGTTGGCAAACATCGGAAGGATGACGCCACCATCATCATGCAATAATTCCTGTGCCTCAAAATACTTTGTTCTGCGGACAGCCTGGTCGGTTTCCGAAGCAGCAGCAACAACCAGTTCATTGAAGCGTTTCGAGGCCTTGGTTCCACGCCAGGCGGTATCATTCCACTCCGTGTCTTTGGTATAGGCTGCCTTGAACATCCAATCGGGTGTTGGTCGGCCTCCCCAATAACACGCGCACCAGCCTTTTTTATTCCAGACGTTTGACCAGTAACCATCCTTCGGTTCACGGATCACCTCAATGTTGATGCCTGCATCTTTGGCCGAAGCCGCAATCAGTTGGGCAGCATCCACGGCGCCAGGGAAAGCAGCATCAGATACATTCAAGGGGATGGTGCCGGAATGGCCTGACTTTTTGTAATGAAAGGCGGCACGGTCAACGTCGTATTCACGTTGAGCAATGGTGTCATTGTGAAACGGCATTGCGCCATTGACGGGGATATCATTTCCTAATGCTCCAAAACCCAGAAGGATCTTATCGACCAGTTCCTGACGTTTAACCGAAAGTTTAAGAGCCATCCTCAAGTCATAATTGTCAAATGGCTTGGTGTCGAGACGCATTGGGAAAGTGTAATGCTTGGTTCCGGTTGTTTGAAGAATGTCAATTCCCGGGTTCCGTTTCATCAGGCTGACAAATTTAGGATCAACCTCATTGACCGCATGCACCTCTCCATTCATTACAGCATTTTGACGGGCGGTGGTATCCAAAATGGTCAGGATTTCGACTTCATCAAAATGGCCTCGGTCACTCCGCCAATAATTGGCGTTTTTGACAAATGTCCCTTTCACCCCAGGCTCAAAACTTTGCAGAACATAAGGTCCGGTTCCCATCCCTGCAAGCGGGTCCACGTTCCCGCCTTTTGCCGGCATGATGACCAGATGATAATCAGACAATAAATAGGGGAAATCACCATTCCCGGAACTCAGTTCGAAAATGACCTGGGTTTTACTGCCTTTTCGAATATCACTGATTCCTGAAAGAAGTCCCTTGGCAGCAGATTTGGAAGATTCGCCACGGTGATAATTGAGCGTGGTGATGACATCATCTGCATCGAGGGTCTTGCCATTGTGGAATTCGACTCCACGGCGAAGGTTAAGGGCCCAGGTCTTGGCTCCATTACTTCCTTCATGACTTTCGACCAGGTCTCCTTTCAGTTCACCGGTATTCTCGGTATCGAATAATAAATTACCGTAGGCTTTATGAATGCCCTGGGTCATCCCATTTTCGGATGTGCCAGGATCCAGGCTGTCAGTGGTCGACCCATAGCCGTAACCAAGGATCAGTTTCCCACCCTTTTTGGGAGTGGCGGCTTCTGCTTTCTTCACCAGCGACAATGCCGAAGGCAGGGTCAGGCCTGCAGCCATTGCGGAAACAATGAATTCCCGTCTTCCCATTTGGCCCTGGGTCAATTTTCGGGAATTGTTTTTTAAAAGATCGTCCTTCATTTTTTGCTCCTTTTCCGATGTTGAATTTGATTGGATTTTTTATTGGAGTTGATTTTGGGAAAAAACCTCACTATTAAGATTAGATCAATTTATCACATACATAAACTGATCTAACTTAAATCAAGATCAAGATTGATCAAATACCATGAAAAGGTCAAATATTTAGTTGCTATTGCTTCAAGCAGACATCTCTCTAGAAAACATATTTTTTAGATTTAAATTCCATAAAACCTTTTTGATCAGAAAATGATCATATTCGGAAAAATATATATTATTGGAAAATCCATTTCAGGAACCAATTTAGTTTAACCGTCATGCATCCGGTTTTAAGCACAATTCTAAAACGGCTTGGTTTAGGGATCTTTACCCTGTTCATGGTTTCAATTGTGATCTTCAGTTCGATTTCGATGCTTCCGGGAGATTTTACCCAAGCAGTTTTGGGACAGTCGGCAACTACAGAAACGGTAGCAGCATTTCGAAAAGAATTAGGGTTGGACCGCCCTGCTCCCATTCGTTATGCCGAGTGGGTTGTCAGTGTTTTAAAGGGCGACCTTGGCACCTCTTTTTCAGGGCGCTCAGCTTCAGGAGTGGACCGTTCTCGCCCGGTAGTCTCATTGGTTGCACCCAGATTGTGGAACACCCTGTTTCTGGCCATGGTGACTGCTTTAGTGGCAGTGCCATTATCTTTGATCCTTGGAATCACAGCAGCTTTGTATCGTAATTCGCCCTATGATCGTTCAGTGAACGCCACCACATTGGTCACGATATCCATGCCGGAATTCTTTCTGGCCTACATCCTTATCCTCGTCCTGGCATCACTTTGGCCAATCTTCCCTTCGTTATCGACGATAGATCCCAAAATGGATTTTGCTGAACGGCTTTATCGCTCTGCTTTGCCTGCGATGACCCTGACTTTAGTGATTGTCGCGCATATGATGCGGATGACACGGGCTGCGATCATCAATTTGATTGCGAGTCCCTATGTGGAAATGGCGAAGTTAAAAGGAGCGTCGCCGTTTAAAGTAATCAGTTATCATATCCTTCCAAATGCATGGGCTCCGATTGCTACCGTCATTGCATTCAATTTAGCCTACCTGGTGGTTGGGGTTGTGGTGGTTGAGGTAGTATTTGTCTATCCGGGTATAGGTCAACTGATGGTGGATTCGGTGACCTCAAGGGATATCCCGGTGGTTCAGGCATGTGCACTGATTTTTGCGGCGACTTACATCACTTTGAATTTAATCGCAGATATCATCGGAATCATCAGCAATCCCCGGCTTCTCCATCCAAGATAGATTGAAAGAATAATTGAATGGCAGAAAATCTCAGTAATTCAACAAACTCCGAGGAACTTTATTCCGCAGTCGGTGAAGTTGGCGCGGTTCGGAGGAGACGGAGCCTTGCGGAACGAAGCTGGATTGTTCTCAAGAAGGCTCCTCCGACGGCCTGGTTCGGAATGATTGTTTTTTTCTGTTACATGTTTGTCGCATTATTTGCACCCTGGCTGGCCCCATTTGGTGAGGCCGAGATTTTTCCTGTTCCTTTTGCTCCATGGGATGAAACCCATGTTTTCGGCACCGATCAGATCGGTCGTGATATCCTCTCACGCCTGATTTACGGAGCCAGGAATACCATGGGCATTGCGCTGCTGACAACGTTGCTTTCTTTTTTAATTGGCGGGGCGTTGGGTTTGATCGCAGCCATAGACCGGGGTCTTGTAGACCAAGTCCTTGGAAGAGCGATGGACGTTTTGATGGCCATTCCCAGTCTGATTTTTGCCCTGATGCTTTTATCCATCTTTGGTTCAACGGTGACAAGCCTGATTATCATCATTGCAGTCTTGGATTCAACCCGGGTTTTTCGTCTGACCCGTTCTGTTGCTGTAGGGGTGGTGGTGATGGATTATGTTGAAGTGGCGCGTTTGAGAGGTGAGGGTTTGGGATGGGTGATGCGGCGAGAAATCCTCCCGAACGTCATGCCTCCCTTGATCGCAGAATTCGGTCTCCGTTTCTGCTTCGTCTTTTTGACCATTGCAGCCTTATCTTTCCTCGGGCTGGGTATTCAGCCTCCCACTGCGGATTGGGGTTCAATGGTTCGTGAAAATGCGAACCTGATCCAATTTGCAGCCTATGACATCAAAGCAGCCCTAACGCCATTATTGCCTGCTACCACCATTGCTTTACTCACCATCGCAGTCAATTTTATGGTCGACTGGTTTCTTCACCATACAAGCGGCATCAAGGATGAGTAAGATGGAGCCGCTCACTTCTCAAAATCATTCAACCAATTCCAATGGGGGAAAAGGGAGTTTGTTGTTGGAAATGAAGAACATCTGGATTGAAGGATTTTCAGATGAGCGTTGGCATGAAATCATTAAAGGAGTCAACCTTACATTGAACCGGGGCGAAATCCTCGGACTGATTGGGGAGTCGGGTGCAGGAAAATCGACTCTTGGACTGGCTGCCATGGGTTTTGCCAGACCGGGCTGCAGGATCACCCAGGGGGAGATTGTTTTTGACGGGACGAACCTTGTCGAAACGCCGTTAGAGAAAAAACAACACTTATGGGGGACCAAGATGGCTTATGTCGCCCAATCTGCGGCGGCGGCCTTCAATCCGGCTCACCGGCTGATCGAACAGACCGTAGAGGCAACCGTTCGTGAGAGAATCAAATCCGAAAGCGAAGCCCGGGCCGATGCGGTTGAGTTATACCACTCCCTCCAACTGCCAATGGCAGATACCATCGGACTTCGTTATCCCCATCAGGTTTCAGGAGGACAACTACAACGGGTGATGACAGCGATGGCCATGTCTCCAAGGCCCGATCTGATCATTTTCGATGAGCCCACCACCGCACTCGATGTCACAACCCAAGTAGAAGTTCTTGCTTCAATGAGGAAGATCGTTGAACGTTTTGATACCGCAGCCATTTACATTACCCATGATTTAGCGGTAGTGGCTCAAATGGCAGACCGGATAAAGGTGCTTCGTTATGGTGAGGATGTAGAGGAATCGGAAACCCGGAAGATGTTGAATGATCCGAAACACCCTTACACGAAATCACTCTGGTCTGTTCGTGCTCTCCAGAAAACGGTCAGGGAAAGTAAGGATTTAATGTTGGAGATCCAATCCGTCAATGCTTCCTATGGAACAATGAGGGTTCTTCATGATGTTTCTATTTCAGTTCCGAGAGGGACAACCGTTGCGGTCGTTGGCGAATCAGGTTCCGGCAAATCAACGACGGCACGGGTGGTGACCGGCCTCCTCCCTCCAGAGAATGGCCAGATTGTATTTGATGGGAATGTCTTGCCTGCGAAACTCGCTGATCGAAACAAAGATCAATTAAGAAAAATCCAGATGATTTACCAAATGGCGGATACTGCCATGAACCCGCGCCAGACGGTCGAGGAAATCATTGGCAGACCTTTGGAATTCTATGGGGGTTTGTCCCGAAAGAAGCGGGAAGCAAAGGTCAGCGAATTATTAAAAATGATTGAATTGGATGACAGTTTTATGGATAGACTGCCTTCTGAACTTTCAGGAGGACAGAAACAACGGATTTGCATCGCCAGGGCTCTGGCGGCAGAACCGGAGTTGATCATTTGTGATGAAGTGACATCTGCTTTGGATCAAATCGTCCAGGAAGGTATTTTGCGCTTACTCATGGACCTTCAGTCCAAACTGGGTATCACCTACATTTTCATCACTCACGATATAGCCACGGTCTGCGCTATTTCGGATGAGATTGTGGTGATGTACCAAGGAAAGGTGGTTGAACAGGGACTGAAAACCGAAGTTTTGAGTCCTCCCTACCCGGACTATACCCAACTTCTCCTTTCATCAGTTCCGGAAATGGACCCTGACTGGTTGACCGATCTATTAAAAAATCGGTCAGAAGAAGTGGCGGTTCGAGAAAATTTGCCTTCCTGAAACATTATTTCTGGAAATCATGACTCCTGAACAGATCCTTTCTCATCCTCCAAAAGTTTTATCCCAAGAACAGCGTCAAGATTATTTTGACTTGGGATACGTTAAGGTGGAGGGACTGATTCCAAAAAACACTTTAGTCGAACTTCGAAGGGTGATCGACAAGGTTTTGGATGCAAGCAGAGAAGAAATCCAATCCGGAACGGTATTTGATCTGGGCCCCGGGCATAGTCCGCAAAAACCCGTGTTGAGGAGATTAAAAAAACCGGATGAATACGATCAGGTTTTCTGGGATTTTGCGTCAGGTCTGATCGCGGATGTTGCTTCGGATATTGCCGGACCCGATGTGGTGTTTCATCACTCCAAACTCAACTTCAAATGGAATGACGGCAATGATGAGGTGAAATGGCATCAGGATGCACAGTTTTTTCCCCACACCAACTATAATGTCTTTACCATCGGGTGTTACCTGAATGATACAGGCTTAGAAGATGGGCCTTTGGCGGTCATGCCTGGGAGTCATCAAGGCGAGCTTTATAACCTTTACCATGGTGAAACCTGGGCGGGATGCCTCACGGATGAGGATGCGGGCTCACTGTCAATGGAAGATGCAGAATATCTCACAGGGGGAGAGGGATCGATCACCATCCACAATTGCCGGACCCTTCATTTTTCTCCTCCGAGCAAGTCTTCGGAGCCAAGACCACTCTTGCTCAACTGTTACACCTCTGCCGATGCCAAGCCCTACACACCACATCCGGACCCTTCTTCCCATGCGTTTGAGTTGGTCCGCGGGAATCCAGTCCGTTGGGCCGAGCATGACCCGAGGCCCTGCCTCATTCCTCCAGACTGGTCAGGAGGTTACAGTTCGATTTTTGCAGCGCAGGTTGGAGAGGATTCCTGAACCGAGCCTGCTTCGTTCAGGACTTTGAAACCCTCGAATGAACGGCAAGGATTCTTTGCATTTCACGGAGAACGGGTTTCTCGATCAACTTCCCATCGACCACCACCAGTCCCGTATCTGCGTCCTCAAAAGCTTTTAAAATTTTTTGAGCGTGTTCCACCCTGGCTGGTTCGGGAGTGAAGACTTCATTCAGGATGGGGATCTGTTTGGGGTGAATGGATCCCTTTCCGCTGAAACCAAGATCTCTTGCCAGAATCGCTTCCTGCTTCATCCCCTCGGGATCTTCCAGATCAAGGTAGGGGACATCGATCGCGTCGATGCCTGCATTAGCTGCGGCATGAACCAGCTTGGAACGCGCATAAATCAGGGTTTCCCAAGAATTTTTACATCTTAGTTCCGCGGACATATCAACGCCTCCAAAATATAGAGCTTCGATTCGGGAACTGGATTGAGCGATTTCGAAGGCTGATTCCAGACCGGCATTGGTTTCGATGATCACATGGAGTCGGCACTCATGTTCAGCTTCGTCGAGAAGTTCCTCGATCCAGCGGATTTCCTCGGGAGAGTTGACTTTCGGAAGCATCAGCCCGGGGGGTGGAGTCGAACTCTTCAGGATGGCTTGAATATCGCTGATCCCAAATGCACTGCGAATGCAGTTGATGCGGACCACACATTCCACACCATCTGCTTTCAGGGGTTTTTCGAACAAAGAGAGGCCTTTTCTTCGTGCTTCGTCCTTGTCTTTAGGGGCAACTCCGTCTTCCAGTTCGATACAGACCATATCTGCACCAGAAGCCAGAGCTTTCGGAAACATTTCAGGCTTGAGACCCGGTGTGAAAATAAAACTCCGCCGAGGGCGGATGGTCTCCGGTTGTGAGGAATGTTTCATATTATTATTTTCTTTCAAGATGGGTTAGAGGTTTCAAAACCAGGGGTTTCAGGAAGCAATTTGAATTCTTCACGGATCGCATCTCCGTGCTCGTTTTTACTCGGGACCTTCATGGCCTTTTCTGAGAAGTCTCCTGTTCTGCGAATAGTACTGACGGTTTTGCCATTGACATCTATGGATCTTCTCTGAAGCGCAGGGTGATCAGCGAGATCAGCAACCGAGTTGATGCTGCCGCAGGCGATCCCTGCATCAAGCAGTTTCCTGGAAACCTCGGCGCGGGTCATGTTTGAAAATATTGTTTCAAAACAGGTTTTCAGTTCATCACGATTCCGGACCCGGTTCACGTTTGTTGAAAATCGGGGATCCTCAGCAAGTTCCGGAAGTCCAATCCCTTTTTCACAAAATTGCAGCCATTCCCTGGGATTTTGAATGACGATGAAAATCGGTCCGTCTGCAGTCTGATAGGTGCCATAGGGGGCAATCTGGGGGTGGTCCATTCCGGTTCCACTCAAAAGTTTTCCTCCGTATTCATAAAAAAGAAGCGGAACGGACATCCACTCGGAAAGCACGCCGAAAAGCGAACATTCGATATGCTCTCCTGATCCGTTTAGGTTTCGATTCAACAATGCTTTGAGGATTTCTCCATAAGCCGTCAAACCGGTTGAAATATCACAGATCGAAGCTCCAACCTTGGATGGATATCCCGCAGGACCTGTCACTGAACATAGCCCGCTTTCTGCCTGGATCAGTGCATCATAGGCTTTCATTTTCGCGTACTCTCCCTCACTTCCGTAACCGGAGATGCTGCACATGATAATGCCCGGATTCAGTTCCTTAACCTCTTGGTATCCGAAACCGAGCCGTTCGGCTGCCCCGGTTTTGAGATTCTGGAGAAATATATCGGCTCTCCTGATCAGTGCTTTCAGTAGACCCCGTTCCTCCTCCTTCCGAAGATCCAGGACGATCGATTCTTTGCCGCTGTTGAGCCAGACAAAATAGGTGCTCTCCCCATCTACGGCAGTGTCATACTCTCTGGCAAAATCACCCTCCGGTCTCTCGATTTTGATGATCCTTGCGCCGGCTTCCTGCAAAAGCCTGCTGCAGTATGGAGCTGCCACGGCCTGTTCCAGGGAAACCACTAATGTTCCTGATAATGCCTGTTCCATAATTTCAATGATTATTTAGCGAAATATTTTCATTTTTTATAAAAAGTGATTTTAAACAATTTATATCAAAATGAATGTTTTTATATAAATTGCATTTGCGCCACATATTTCAAAAATTTAATTTATCCAAATATCTTGACATTAAAATATCATAAGCTAACTTTAAAAAATTTTTTTTAAAAAAGGAGGTTATTTGTCCGATACTCAATTTGACTCTGAACTGGACTGTCAGGGTTTAAACTGTCCATTACCAATACTAAAAACCAAAAAAGCGATGGATGGATTGACTAGTGGTCAGATTTTGAAAATGATGGCTACTGATCCAGGCTCGGTAAATGATGTTCAATCTTGGACTAAAAGAACCGGGAATCCATTAATGAATCATTCTGAAGATAATGGTGTTCATTCATTTTTGATTCAAAAGAAGTAATTTTTTTATGAATTTATTTAAATATCTGAATATATTAATAAAAGTTTTTTCAAGAGTTTTGCTCCAAGAAATTTTTAATGTCTGATGAAAGGCATAATTGAAGAAATGTTATATAAATACATATGGAGATTTTTAGATGGATGAAGAAGGAAAAATGACTGTATTTGTGACTTCAGGGCCTGAAACTCCTCAGCGCTGTGCGACGCCGTTTTATATGGCAAACATTGCTGCTGCAATGGATAACGAAGCAGAAATGATTTTTCAAATCGATGGAGTTCTTTTGATGAAAAAAGGAATTGCCGAAGGTTTAGTAGCGAAAGAAGGTGGGAAGCGTATCATCGATTTTATTAAGGAAGCCAAGGAGGCAGGTGTCGAGATGCGCGTATGTTCCGCCGCGCTCCAGTTGCACGACATGAGCGAGGATGACCTGATCGAAGAATGTGACGGGGTCATAGGTGCAGCTTATATGGTTGATGTTGGGATGGACAGTGCAATGGTCCTCAATTACTGAATTTCTGGAGGAACGATGGCCGAAGTGAACAACTGTTTGCTGCCCGATGAATTGAAGTATCACATCGAGTTCAATGTCTGGCTTCGTGACAATGGTGATGGAAGTTACGATATGGGCATGACGGATATTGCCCAGACGATGGCAGGCTCGGTCATCCATTGTCGACCAAAATCGGTGGGGAAGAAGGTCAAAAAAGGAAAAAGTGTTGCTACAGTGGAGAGCGGGAAATGGGTTGGTCCTGTAAAAACCCCTCTCACTGGTGAAATCATGGCGTGCAACGATGAAGTTGAATCCGATGCCACCATCCTCAATAAAAGTCCCTACAAGCAGGGATGGATCGTCAGGATCAAACCATCCGATCTGGATGGAGAGCAAGGTGAACTTGTTTCAGGAGATGAAGCTCTTGAGGGTTTCAAATCATATATGACTGAGAAGGAACTCGGGGAATGCATCCATTGTGAAGGATTTGATGGGTGATTCGTCCGTCCATCAAGAAGAATCCATAATTCTTAATGTTTTCACTCATCCTGCCTGCAATGGCTGTGGAGCAGCAGTTGAAATGGGCTGGGAGCTTTCTCAGGAACTGAGTGGAATCCAGTTGAAGACTGTGAAACTTGAGAATCGTGAAGGACTGAAGAAAGCTCAGGATTTTAAAATCAAAACCATTCCGACTCTTGTCATTTTAAAGGGAGAAGAAGAGTGTGAACGATTGGTTGGATTACCAAAAAAAGAGAAACTCGAAGAAACCCTGAAACGTCATTTGAATTAAAGAAAGATGTCAATTTACGCCGACGCTAAATACAAGGATGTTCCTGTTGAAACGAAGCAGGCTTTATTTGATGAAGTCAAAGCTGACATGCGTTATGAGCACCAGCTTTACGGATGCTACGAATGTGGAATATGTGTGGCGGCCTGTCCTTCCGCAAGATTTTATGATTTCAGTCCAAGGGTATTTGCCCAAGTGATGGCGAGGGAAGATGTGGATACCTTCTATGAACTCCTTAATGATCGAGTCTGGGATTGCTCTCAGTGTTTTTCATGCACCCGTTGTCCTCGCCAAAACAACCCTGGTGGTATAATCACCATAATGCGTGAAGTGGCAGTCAACCACGGTTTGCAGTCTGCTAAAGATGCTCTTCAGGCCTACAGTCGGATCATTTACAAAATCATGTCAACTGGAACCCAGGTTGCGCCGGATATGCTGCAACCAGATTTTTTCCCTGACTGGGGGCCTGATGTGAAACAGGTTTCCGACAATCTCGATGTCTGGCGCAGGTGTGTCCCTCCTGAAACTATGCATACCACAGAACTGGCTTGGGATGTAAGCGAAAAAACCCGACTTGAGCTTTACATGATTTGGAAACTCACCGGCAATCTTGAAATGATTGAAAAGATTGATGAAGGAATTTATATGATTCTTGAGGAGGTAATGGAGGAGTTATTGGAAGAAAACGGGTACGATATTGATGATTTTGAAAATCTGCTTGATGAGGATGATGATGAATGAGTATCCATTCCACGAATTGATTCAAAAAAGCACAAGAATGAAGGAGGTATGATGCAGCAGGCATCTCAGGACCAGGTTTTTACCCCACCATCGGTTTCTTCTCGGGAGTTCAAAAGGGAATCACTTCCACCGACTGAAGATTACCGAGAACATTTACTCGAGCTTGAAAAAGAAGGGGAACTCGAAGTCCAAAGGGTTCCGGAACCTTATATCGAAGTGGAAACAAAGTTTGGTAGGATTAAAAAGATCCCGGAGCAGATGACCTGGCACCACAAATCGTGTGGACAGTGTGGTCATATTCCAGGATATTCAACTGCGATTTTTTGGCTTAATCGCAAACTTGGATATGATTACCATGATCCGCGCGATCAGACTTCCTGCACTGCATGGAATTATTATGCGTCTTCAACCTCAAATGCTGCTGCTCAGGCAGGGATTGCAGTTCGGAATTTTTCTCAGGCCAAGATCGATGGCTATTTCCCACTGATCCATTGTGGAACCAGTTATGGGCATTATAAGGAAACCCGGGAACAGTTACTTCATTATCCAAAATTGAGGAGACAGGTACGGAAGATCATGGACCGCCTCAAGATGCCTTTTGTCTTCCCAGAAGAAATTGTTCACTACTCGGAATGGGTTCACGCAATGCGTGATAGGATTGCCGAGCGTCAGGTTCTTGATCTTAAGGATGTAACAGTCACCGTTCATCCTGCCTGCCATTATCACAAGCTTGTTGTGGAGGATGCAGTTTATGACCGAGATTTATTTGACGGTCAGAGGACTGCAATCATCAGTGGGCTTGTTGAATCCCTTGGTGCAAATGTCGGAGATTATTCAACCTGGCATGACTGCTGTGGTTTTGGTTTCCGCCACATCCTGGTGAGCCGTGATTTCTCCCGTTCTTTTGCCACCAAACGCAAGATTGAGCGGATGAAGGAGGAGGTCAATCCTGATGTGGTTCTGACCCATGACACAGGCTGTGTCACCACCCTCGACAAGAGTCAGTTTGCAGCTCAAGCCCACAAAAGCAACGTCGGCATTCCTGTGATGTCCGATGCACAATTTGCGGCCCTTGCTATGGGCGCACATCCTTACATCGTCTGCCAACTCCACTGGCATGGTGTGGACAACAAACCTTTATTGGAAAAAATGGGAATTGATCACGAAAAAGCATGGGCGGAATTTGAAGCCCAGGCGGACCGAATTAAATCTGGAGAAATCGACTACATCAGTTGGGAGGAAGCAGATGCCTGAAAATCCTGTACTCATCATCGGCGGAGGCCCCGCCGGTTTGGAAGCCGCGAGGGGGGTTGCCGATCTTGGCTACCCAGTGACCCTGGTTGAAAAAGAGGATCGGCTAGGAGGAACTCCAATACATTGCGACTATGCGGCATTGACCCCGAATCTTATCAATGCTGAAGAAGCCATGGGAGCAATGGTGAAAAAGATTGAAAACGATCCCTTGATCGATATCAGAACCTCTACTGAGATTAAGGCCGCGAATGGAAATGCTCCTGAATTGCAGGTGACTCTCAAAGGTCAGTCCGGAGAAGAAAAATTGAATGCGGGAAGTGTGATTGTTGCTACGGGATTCAAACATTTTGATCCCGGCAAGGAAACCCAAATGTACGGTTATTATGAGTTTGATGACGTGATTACCTTGGTGGACACGGAGCGCATGCTCAAAGCTGGGAAATTTGTTCGCCCTTCCACGGGTGAGCCACCGAAGCAGGTTTGTTTCATCCAATGTGTTGGCAGCCGCGACCGGCAGATCGGAAACCAATGGTGTTCTAAGGTCTGTTGTGGGATTGCCTCCAAGGAGGCAATTGAGATTAGAAAAATGCTTCCTGAGTGTAGAGTGTTTGTCTTTTATATTGATATGAGAATGTATGGTTTTTGGGAGGACGAAATATATTGGAAAGCCCAGGAAGAGTATAAGATAAATTTCATCAGAGGCATTGTTACTGAAATCACTAGGAGAGGTGATCAGGTTGTAGTAAAAGGAGAAGACACTACGATGGGCCGACCTCTAGAAGCTCCGATGGATGTTGTTATATTATCTGTAGGTATGGAGCCAAGTGAAGGAACCACACAAATGGCCAAAATGTTTAATTTGCCATTCGAATCTCATGGTTACATAGAAAGCATCGGTGGTGCACTGAACACAGTGGTAACTCCAGTTCCAGGCATTTTTGTTGCTGGAGCGGCTGGTGGACCTGCTGACTTAGAAGATTCTGTTTCAATGGGTGGAGCTGCAGCAATGAAAGCCTCGGCTTTTTTAAGAAAGGCGTCCTTAAAAGTTGCTGCCTGATGCTACATGATTCGCTGACGGTGGAGGAGGTCGTCGACTCTGAATCCGCTCTTGAATTTATGAAGGAAGCAACCAAATTGGCGACCTCATCAGATTTAGAGGACCTCTCTGAAAGAATTGCCAGAAAGGCTGAATTTTTTGGGAGGATGCTTGAGCCTGAAAAATTGGAACGATTGACAGAGGATGAATTTAGACTACTGGTTCGTCAAATCTTTTCTATTGGAAGGAAATCCAAAAGGCTGATTACGACTAATGGTTTTGAGAATCTCCGAGAACAGATTCAAAACCTCCTGAATGGAGATGAAAAACTCGATGAA
>ENA-OSEY01000382-OSEY01000382.1-marine-metagenome-genome-assembly--contig:-NODE-382-length-32832-cov-2.799420_pt1 | contig 32832 bp, 37 predicted proteins | sample MGYA00248465_ERZ534230 | MGnify/ENA primary metagenome ERZ534230 (study PRJEB26409, sample SAMN06344110) | marine metagenome | isolation source: Sea water from surface | place: Atlantic Ocean:Southern... | reverse complement strand
CTCTATGTCTGAAAGATATTGAAGTTTTTCCCCACTCTTTCCTTCGATTGATATATGGCCATTAATGCTTTGCTGCAGGAACCATGATTGAAGAGCAGAATTCGCCACCTTTTCATACAGAAGAATTGACGCTTCATAAGGCTCTATTCCCTCAGGGGGAACAACACTCAACGTCACCATCTCTGACATTTCGCGCAAACTCATAGGCTTACTATCAACTTTATTTGATTCAGCAAATGCAGCTTCAACTGCGCCGCCGACTTTGACCACGTCCCTCCCTTTTCTCCGAACAAGAAAAGTTGATGAAAGTATGCCTAAAAACAAAAAGCCGAGAATGACAGGGACCCACGATATGTCTCCCCAATCAAATTTTCCTTGATCAGATGTTGGCACTGGCGGTGGCTCCAAAATAAATTTATCTGAAAACGTATTTGGTGGTGGAAGGCTTCTTTTAAATTCGGCAGAGACTATCAGCGGAGTTTCGGGCGGATGGCCTAAAGAGATCACGGCAATAGTGTCTCCTACTTGTTCTACCGCGCAGTCTGCTCCATCAGCAGGTGATTTATTTCCAACAAGGCATTGAGGATTTTCTAACCAATCAGCGTTATTGATCTGTGCTCTGACTGTGGTGATCTCATAGGCCCATCTCTCAGGGACCGCATTCCAACAAAAGACTTCCACCATAACTCTGCTGCACTTCGCTGTCCCAGTGAAGTCATCTAACGGGAGTTTGTATGTGAGCTCATACCGGTGCAGGCCACGCCATAAAATATCAGGGTCACCTATTCGGATACATGCAGTCCCCTCCGACAAACACCCACGATTAGATCTGCTCTCAGATCTTTCATCAAGATATGTTACGGTGCCATCGGCTGTTGGGGTTGAAATATCAATAATGTCGTCAAGTGAAAGATCAGGTATATCTCTCCATATTCCGCGATTTCTTCCATTGCCAAAATCGTTATCAATAATTTCGTTTATTAACACACCGCTAGGAGATAGTGAGGCAGTGGTGTACCAACTTTCCGTCTTATCATCCTTCGTTAAGGTGAAGCCAATGAGAATCGCACCCAATACTACTACTGTGACCCCAGTTATGATCCACGAAGTTCTTCTTCGCCCTTTATCATGTAATTTCCCCACGACTGTATTGTAACTTACAACCCCAATCGAAGGAAAAGACCGGTTTATTCAGGTAATTTGTACCAAGGCAGTCCTGGAAGGTTACCTATTTGGGTTCGAAGGCGCTGGTTTTGTTCTTCTTCTCTTTTATACATTTCTGCTTGGAGATCTTCGAACGCGTACCGTTTCTGGTCTGACGTCAATAGCTTTTTAAATAGTTTGTCGATTCCGGGATTCAACATACTTTGATGGTAGATCTGCGGTGTGACAGAGCGTAGGATACGTGATTAATATCGCTATTTCTCGTGAATGCTCAACCGTCTGAATTACTTCTTTACTCCTGTTTCGGAGTGCAATGAGTTTTCTGATCTCTCGTAATTTCACGTTTACCTAAATACTGATTCATTTGTTAGAGAAACGAGATTATATGAACCAGACATAAAGATCGATTGGAAATAACCCTGTTATGTGTTTTTGATCACTGGAATGCATAATGGGGATCCTGAGACAGGGTCTTGAAGTATTTGGGCTTGAATTGAAAAGACTTCATGCATCATTTGCGCTGTTACAACATTATGGGGTTCTCCAAAAGTTTTTATTTTTCCGTCACGCATAGCTATAAGATTATCTGCATACCGGACTGCAAGATTTATATCGTGAAGGACCATAACAATAGTTCTATTATGTTGTCGGGTTAATTCCTTCAAAAGATCAAGTACTTCAATTTGGTGAGCGATATCTAGATGAGTAGTTGGTTCGTCAAGCAACATTATTGGGGTTTCTTGGGCTAGTAGCATCGCTATCCAGACACGCTGACGTTGCCCTCCTGAAAGTTCGTCTATAGGTTTATCAGAGAAATTAGTTAATCCAGTTACCGATAATGCATTGTTGACAGATGCTTCATCCTCACGTGACCATTGTCTAAAAATACCTTGGTGCGGATAACGCCCCCTTTGTATCAGATCCGAAACTGTAATCCCATCAGGCGAGCGCGGGTTTTGTGGCAGGAGACCTATCTGCCGTGCAATCTCTTTTGTTGACTGCGAATGAATATCAACTTCGTTGACCTCTACTTTGCCTTGTTCAGGGATAAGTATCCTCGCAAGTGCTTTTAAGAGTGTAGATTTTCCGCAGCCATTTGGACCGATAATAGCTGTTATCGCTTGCGTGGGGATAGTTATTGTCAACCCCTCTACGATCATTGGACCTCCATATGACAAGTGAAGATCTTGACCACTAAATGATGACGATGATGTATGTGGGTTAGTTTGCACGGTTATACCTCGCTAGTAAATAAAGAAAATAAGGGCCTCCGAAGGTTGCGGTGATTACACCAGCTGGAAGCATCACTGGGGCAAAGAGGCGTTGCGCTATCAAGTCAGCTCCTAATAGAAAGAAACCACCAAGTAATGCTGTGAAAATCAATACTCCCCCAGTGATGGAACCAAGTAGAAGTCTGGCAGCTTGAGGAACTATCAAGGCGACGAATCCAAGGGGTCCCACGACTGAGACTGCGAGGGCTGCAAGTAGAGAAGCTACTGCAAGAAGAGCTAGACGGTCACGTTCAATTTTGGAACCGATCGTAATTGCAGTTTCGTCTCCTAATTGAAGGATACGTAGTCGAGTTGTAAGAAAGAATGCTGGTGGAAGGAGGAGTAGTAATCCTATTGAGAGTGTTCTGGCATCATCCCAGGTTGCACCAAAGAGTGTTCCAGCTTGCCAACGAGCGGCAGCTACAACTCTTTCAATAGGGTATTTAATCGTGATGTAAGTGATGATTGCTCCGAGTACAGCATTGATTCCGATTCCGACAAGAACAAGTCGTGTTGCTGAGATTCCCCTTTTCCAGGAAAGCAAATAAATTAATGCTGCAGTGAGTAAAGCTCCAAGAAATGCCGCATATGGTAGGTACGCTATGTTGCCCCCGGCAGCGAGGATAGCTACTGCGAGGACTGCTGCTCCACTATTGATGCCGATGATGTCTGGTGATACAAGCGGATTATTTATTAGAGATTGAAAGATTAATCCTGAAGAGGCAAAGCACATTCCTGCGAGGATGGCGACAATAATTCTTGGAAAACGCAGGGAGTTAACAATGAAGTCATATTCTCCGTTTCTGTCCCAAAGAGCTGTTGCGATTGCCTTTGACGCTGGAATTGGATAGTCCCCAACAATTAAACCAACGCCAACAAGGATAGTTATGACAATGATCGCTCCCAGCGACATCCATATAACTCGTAGCTGAAAACGACTAGAGATATTCTTCCATCGGAAGGTGTATGAACGAGGTTGGATGCGGTCGGCTAATTGAATGAGGAGAATGGTTAGGCATATACCAGCAAGGACTGTGAGTGATCGTTGTAATGTGGGCGTTGTAATAGCTAGGTAATGCATGTCTATACGTCAGAAAGTTTGGTGAAGCGGACGAGGTAGATTAGAAACGGTGCGCCAGCTGCTGCGGTTACGATACCGACTTGGAGTTCTGTCGGGCGGACTACGAGTCTTCCTATTACGTCTGCTCCTAAGAGAAGACAGGGGCCAAGGAAAAGACTATATAGAAGAATCCATCGGTAGTTTGGGCCAACCAGTGAGCGGACCATGTGTGGAATAGCTAAGCCTACGAATGCTATCGGTCCAGCAATAGCTACTGCGGAACCGCAAAGAAGAATGATGACTATTCCTGCTGCAATTCGGATAGTGGTAATACGTTGCCCTAACGATATTGCGATATCTTCGCCAAGGCTCAGAATATTTATTTGATTACCTAAGGAGATGCCAAGGAACAACGCAATGACGATGACGGGAAATAGGACGGCGATTTCGTCGGTGCCTCTGCTAGCAATGGAACCAGCTAGCCAGAACCTTGCTTCATCAAGTGTTTCCAAATCGAGGATAAGAAGAGATGTTGTCCAACCACCTAGTAAAGCGGTAATGACTACTCCTGCTAAAGCAAGTTTCACGGGTGTAGCTCCTCCACCTCCGAATTGAGCGATGAAATAAACGAGGATGCTGGCACCAGCTGCTCCAAAGAAAGCGAACCAAACGTATCCTTCAGGGCTCACAATGTCAGCAGCATATATTGCTGTCACGATTGCGAAAGCTGCTCCTGCATTTACTCCTAAGATGCCTGGAGCGCCTAACGGGTTACGGGTTATGCCTTGGGTTAGCGCTCCAGCTACCGCTAGGCAAGAACCAGCTGCTAATCCAAGGATTGTTCTTGGTAAGCGGAGTTCTCTAACGACTATTTGACCTTGATTTGTTGTGTCGTAGTTAAAGATGGCGTTCCAAGCTGTCCTCCATGTAATCTCCAAAGATCCGAAGCGGAGGCTAATCAAAACAATTACGATAACGAGTATGAGAGAGACCGTAAGTCCAAGTATGTGATTAGTTATGAAAGGGCCCGTTTCTTTATCACGACGGTTTGATAGAAGGCCTGCCAAAATTGGGGCAATGGTTATTGCACTGAAAATCAGGGCAATCGTAATCATTAGCTAATGATGTCGTGTTTGAGTGGAGAATAGGAAATGGGTACCTTCCGTTTCATTACTTTTAGGAGTGATTTTTTTCAGCTTGTAATACGACATCAAATTCAAGGAGTTCAGACCCGTGTGCTACTGGTTGCGCATTAGCCTCTGCATGACCTCGGGCGAATGCAGGTGAATGAACCCAGGCCATGAATGCCTCTTCTGATTCCCAACGAGTGTAGACATACCAGGTATTACTATCAGAGCTGGGTCTTAGAAGTTCGAAATTTTCGAACCCTTCCATGTTCTCAACTTCGCCTACCCGATTTTGGAATCGCGCTAAGAGTTCAGGGCCTGCCCCTTCTGGAACCGTTATTGCGTTAATTCTAACAATGCTCATATTTCTCCTTAATTATTATTTGTTTGTGACATGAGATTTCTGAAGTCTGCAGCTAACTGTTTAAGCAGGTCACCTGTACGTGGGCCGTTTCCTAGGAGAAGCTGGTCGTCATAAGCGAGTACGGCACGATTAATTCCTGCTGGGGTTTGGGATATACCCCCAACCTCTAATAAACCATCTACCCCACCAACTGATTCAAGTCCCGCAGATGGAACGAGCAGAATATCTGGCTCTGCACGTAGTAAAGATTCAGCGGTAATAGTCTTGTATTGGTCAATATCAAGAATATCTGCAACATTTTTTCCACCTGCAGCATTAATAAGCCAATGTGTCGCAGAATCCCTTCCTAAAACCAGCTGCGTCCCAGTTCCTCGTATATACAGAGCAGCGACAACCGGTCTCATATCTTCTTCAAAGACTTGAGTGTTCGAAATGATAGTCTTTTCCATCTGTGTTGCTAATTCTTCTCCTCTGTTTGGAACCCCTAGAGCTTCAGCTACCGCTCGTATCTTTTCAGCCGGTCCTTGCATAGTCGCTTCACTTGGAACGATAACAACTGGATATCCAAGTCGTCGTAGATCATCAAGTGTCTTCTCCGGGCCAGCAATTTCTGTTCCAATAAGTACGGTCGGAGTAAATCCAGCAATAGGTTCTGCGAGTAAGGATCGTTGATATCCAATTTGTGGAAGCTCTGATGCCTCGGGTGGCCAAGTCGCGGAGCGGTCGGTTGCAACAACATTTGCTCCTAAATTGAGAGCAAAAACGACCTCTGCGACTGATCCATCAAGAGGAATTATTCGCTCAACTGAGGTAATTGTGACAGTATTCCCGACAGCGTCGGTGAGAGTTACCGGAAGTACCGGCTCTAGTTCGGGAAGAATGTCAATATCTACTTCAGGTGTTTCCTCGGGTATTGATAAATTTTCAGTTTCATCTGATTGAACGGGCGGACCCTTTGTTGATGAACTTTGAGATTCACTAACCCCAGAGGATGAGCAGGCAGAAAATTGCAAGAGTCCGATTATTAAGACTATGACGATTGCAATTTTTGGCTCAAAGGGTTTCATTAAAGTTTACGTATTGATAGCTGTATAGTTCGGCGTTCCTAATTTAGGGAACCTATCTAACTATATAAAGTATACCTAACAACCTCAATGGTTACTTATGGAGTTTGGTTTTGAAGAAATGCTGAGTCACCAATTTTTATTGTGCACGAATTCAACACTTTTCCTGTTGCTCCCCCACGCCATTTGGGTTTCATAGCGTTGCGGAGACCTTCATGGAGTTCTTCCATTTGTGCGCACGGTTTCGTTTCACCCGTCAGTTCTATTGTGAGATCACCAATTACGAGAATCTTTTCTTTCGAGTTCTCAAAATCTATATCATCGACGAGTAAATTAGCTCGTCGATAAATGGGTTCCATCTGTTCCCCAATCTCCTGTTGTGCTTCATTCCATGCAGCCAGAGAAAGAATGGTAACTTGCCGGTGGTCAGCTTTCCCACCAACACACCCCTGAAGTCCTTCCCCCGTAATGCATTCAATAGATTCATGAGAAACCATTTGTCCACCTTTTGCGGGTTTCGTCCAAATGTTTAATAGTTGCGCCATCCCATATGTGTATCACGAAATCGTGACCATTATCCCTCCAACGAAGATTAAGATCATAGCTACAATCACTTGTCGTGTTCGCTCGCGTGAACCGAAAAACCATCCGCTCAAAATAACGATGGCGATATTTTGAGACGCTAACGCTAATGGCGCAACAATATTTACTTCGCCTTTATTAAGGGCTTCTAGAAGAAGTGGCAACGCTATTCCGATCATTATTCCTGAGGGAATAAATTCTGGGAGAGCCTTCCGTGTTTGCGTTTTCCAAATAGGACCAAATTTTATAGAGACGAAAATCCATAATGTGATTGATGCAGCTATCAGTACAACTGTTCCTGACCACCATGAAGAAACATCAGTTCCGACATTGAAATGACGTGCAACAACATCACGTATCGCAAACGTTAGCGATGTTGCAATTGCGAATACGATGCCAATCTGTCGAAACCGGATTCCCTTTTCCCAGCTAATCAGGGCACTACCCATCACAGTCAATAACGTTCCGATCATGATGGTCGTTTTCCAAGACTCATCTAAAAGAATGACTGCGAGGAGAACGGAGAAAACAGGTGATGTCCCAATCAGAATGGATGTGCGGGCAGGCCCTATAGAACCAATCGATGACACGAATAATCCTTGTGAACTGCCGGGAGCGATTATTCCCACGATCGCGAATTTCCATAGAACTTCAGAGTCTGGAAGAGAGCTACCGGATACAAGCGCAAGGATGAGTGAAACGATTGCAGCGATGGTTACTCCAACGGTTGCTCCCACAAGAGCTGAAGCGCGTGAGCGGTTAAGAGCCCATTTCACAATGGTTATATTTGTTGCCCAGCAAACTCCGGAGATAATTGCGAGAAGAGACGCTGTCTCCATAATTTATTTCGCCGACTCAAGCACGCGCTTATATGTTGCATGGTAATGATGAAGGGCTGGTTCATTGCGCCCAAAAACTACTGATTTGAGTGTTTGACTATTCGCTGTTACTTGTTGACTTGCGCTGACGGCGTAGTCTTCGTCCCGAATCACTTGGGCGAATACGTGTGAAATCATTGTAAACATCTGACGCATTTCGGCATTAGCTGAGATCTCGGGTCGTAGATAGAAATTGATAAGAGAACGATGCCTGCCGGGTTCTTTAGCATCTGGATATGCCCTCAAAAGATATAGCCCTTCTTGGGATGGCATAAGTTGAACATTCGGGAAGAGCCAATACACAGGAAGCGTAGCCGTTGTTATGTTCCATTCGCTCTCAGGAAGTTGTCTCATGTCGTCTATATCTCTGCGACATAAAAGCATTCGATGGTTATTCCCAAAAGTGTCATAGCACTGGACGTTCCCATGAAAAGCGTTATACAACGTTGTTTCATGAAGGGAACTGAAATGATATGTTTCCCCGAATGTATCCATAGCTAACTTCCAGTTACACGCAATGTCATATACATCATTTCCTAAGTACTCCAACTCTCCAAGGTTCCATAGTGATAATTCGTCAAGGAGTTCCTGCGTCAGTAGTTCTTTTAAGTTGATTTGACCGGTTGGATCTGGATGAACCCACAACATTCCGAACTTTTCCAAACTTGGGAGTTCAAGAAGTCCCAGTTCGTTCATATCAACTTCACCAAAATGTTCTTGTTTAGGGAGACCTACAAGCGTTCCTTCTGAGTCGTATGTCCACCTATGGAATTGACAAGTAAATCTTCGTGCTTCACCACGATCTCGTTGTTCAACGATAACCCCTCGGTGGCGACACGAATTTACAAATGCCCGAAATGTTCCGTCTTGATCGCGAGTGGCAAGTATTGGAGTTCCAAGATCATTCACGGTTAGGAATGAATTTCTTTGAGGTAAATCTCCTGATAATCCAACGAGTTGGGGTGCCTTTTTGAAAAAGACTTCTCTTTCTTGTTCTGCAAGTATTGGATCCACGTACGTGTTGGTTGGGTTCTCAAATAATTCCCCGGCATCAACGTTGGTTCCGGAATCAAGCCGATGTAAGAGTTTCTTAATTTGGCGAACCTGCTCATCTTTATCCATGTATTTAGGGTAACAACAGGACAGGCAAAGCAACAGTTAAAAAATAATTGCAAATTGCCGACACGTTGCTCATAGATTTGTTAGGTTCTTGGCTAACAACATAGGTGGAAGGGGGGTTACCTTGCACTATCACGTGTATACGCCACCTTGAATGAGTAAATAATACTTATGCAAGGCGCCAGCGTGCATGTGAAGTGTTCCACTCTGCATTACGCTGGCGTCTTTGTGTTTTGCCACTGCCAGGTTCAAGATCTCGGCGGGTAATTGAAGAGCTCCTCAATGGTCGGTACTCTTCCCCTATGAGCACAGATATGCAGAATCTAAAGAAACTTAATTTCAGAGCAGGTTGCCTTCATTTGGTGTCCTTTGTTTTGATCTTGATACTGTCGAATGACGCATCACTTCCAGTGGTAGCAACGTATTTGACTGAAGCCCCAGGTACAGGAAACTTTTCAGACCCCATCAACTTATTCAACTTGAACATTAGTTATATGGTTGCGGGATTTATGGCGTTGTCAGCGTTCTTTCACTTCTATATTTGTATTCCTTCAACCTTTAAGAAATATGAATTAAATCTTAGTAGGGGTATCAATACCTACCGTTGGGTTGAGTATTCAATCTCTTCCACGTTGATGATTATTGTCATCCTGCAGTTGAACGGAACCTCTGATTACATAGCGTTGCTCGGAATTGCCGGCGTCAATGTGTGCATGATTCTATTTGGCTGGATTCAAGAACGTTATGTAAGAGCAGGAAATGGTGATTTGTTGCCATTCTGGTTTGGTTGCTTCGCTGGTTCAATCCCATGGATAGCTACAGTCTTTAACCTAATAGCACCGAAGGGTCCGCCTGAAAGCACAACACCTGGTTTTGTGTACGGGATCGTGATCTCAATCTTTATTTTCTTTAACTGTTTCGCACTCGTGCAATGGAAGCAATATAAAGCAAAGGGCAAATGGGTGAATTACCTTTACGGTGAACGAATTTACATCGTTCTTAGCTTCGTGGCGAAATCACTTCTCGCGTGGCAGGTCTATTCCGGTTCATTAGCGAGTTAGCGAACGTACGCTTCCCCCCAATTTTCTGCGGTTGGTCACGTCTCTTCGGCTACGCTTGAGCAATGTCCTCTCCGCTTCCAATTACATTTTTGCAGTCTGCTTCTAGATTGCATCAATTACCTGAGCGAGCACTTGAGTTAGCTATTGTGGGACGTTCGAATGTTGGGAAGTCATCGTTAATCAATGCATTGGCGAATCGAAAGAAATTAGCGAAAACATCTAAAACACCTGGGGCTACTCAGTTAATTAACGTGTATGAGTTATCACCGGAGGGGTCTGGTCATTGGTTAGTTGATCTTCCCGGTTATGGATTTGCGAAAGCGCCGAAACAAGAAATGGAGCGGTGGCGACGAATGATTGAGGAGTATTTGATGGAGAGCGAATCATTGGGTGGAACCATTGTTTTGATAGATAGTTTAGTGGGACCTACAGAACTGGATTTGCAGATGGTTGAGTGGCTTGACCATATTGATCTTCCGTATCGTTTCGTTGCGACAAAAGCAGATAAGGTTCGCTCATCAAAAAGTAGTAAACGTCGGCAGGATTTAACAGCCAAATTGGATGTTGAGAAGAGTGATGTTCTCTGGGTTAGCGCAGAATCTGGGGATGGTATTCCGCAGTTGCGCTCTGAAATACTTGATTATTTTAAGTCGGATGATTGACCGCTTGCTTTCAGGAATACTTTTCTTAGGTCTTCTAACCCTGCTGGAAGATCAATCGGGGGATCTGGTAGCGGAGTGACATTGCGTTCGGCGAGAATTTTTTCTAATGCTTGAGGATCGTCGCTCCATGATCGTGGATCTCCCATCATTACTTCATAGAGCTCAACTCCTTCTTCTCCAGCCACGAAGGGTCCAAAATCTGCACCGAGTGGGAGCTCAATGTGGGTTCCGGGTCCGCACAGTTGGTCCCCGCACGTAAATTCGCCTTTTAGGACAGTAAGTACGTGGGGGCTGTAGTGGCCATGCTTGCGTACGATCATGCCGGGATCCCAGCGAGCAAACAGGGCAAGATACATTGGGTCTTCAGAGAACGCCACCCACTTTTCCCACACATGTGATTCTGTACCATCGGCATTCTCTTGGCTTTTGACCGGAATCCACGGAACCTCCATGTCCTCATAAATGTTGGAGAAAGAAGGGGACTTTCCTGCGATTCTTGGGCTACTCATGCAGGTTCATTTCATGTGTCTTTTGGTGATCCATCAAAGTTAATGACTTTGCCGCGATTAATACTGATCCAGTCGCGAGCTTCTAAATATGGTCGAAACGTGTCCGCTATTCGTCCCTGATCTTGGACTGATTTTAATTTTTGCATCTCATAGAGGTCTGGGAACTCGAGCCATGAGACAACTGTGTCCCATAGGCGCATCGCTTTCTCCCCTTCAGGGGGGTCAATAAGGACGGGTCCGTAGAGTGGATGGTCTCCGAAGAATAGTGTCGGGACTCCGTAGCCGCCCGCATCAATAACTCGTTGATGATCGTCTTTGATTTCTTCGTGTGTTGATTCATCAAGGAGTGATTCGTCAACAATATGTGGATCCATTCCGATTTCTTCAAGAAGGTGACGAGCAACGTCAGGGTCGTGTGGCCGTTTCCCCTCCTCGTGGAGAGCGCGACCCGATCGTTCATACCATTTATCTAGATTGTCCATGCTTTGGCGGCGAAGTATTGCACCTATACGCATCATTGACCAACCATATGACCAGTCTCGTTCCCATGGATGTTTCTTTCCTTCACGTAGATTCACTTCTTCGAGGCTAAAAAATTTCCAATTAATGATTAATCCATTTTGTACTCGCACGTTCCTAATCCACTTGGATGTCTGGTACGCCCAGGGACACATCACATCAAAATGGAAATCTACTTCAGTGGGGTTAGCACTCATACGTTCCTTTCGGGCCCTTCCTTCTATTGTTGTCTGAGAAGCAGGTGATGATCAAGATGAGAGATCAGTAACTGTCGGCTAGATTAGATTATGAGACATGATGAACACTGAACTTCACCCCGCATTTGCTCCTATGAAGCTTGGACCCATTGAGCTTCGCAATCGCGTTATCAAAGCTGCAACTTTTGAAGGTATGGCTATTGACAATATGGTCACCGATGCGCTCATCGATTTTCATAAAGCCTTCGGTGAGGGACGTATTGGGATGACGACCCTTGCCTATTGTGCGGTGTCACCTGATGGACAGGGCGCACCAAATGAGATTGTCATGCGGAAAGAAGCAGTTCCTGGTTTGCGATGTTTCGTGGATGCGATGCATGACCTTGACGTCGCTGCTTCCATTCAACTCGGTCATGCTGGTCCTGTGGGAATAGGAGTCGGTGGGCCTGCATTATCGTCATCAAAGGTTTTCTCAAAAACTCGGTTCAAAAACACAATACCTGCGAATGACGAACAGATTCAACGGGTCATAAATGACTTCGTTTCAGCAGCCGAACTTGCCGTTAAGAGTGGTTTTGATTGTATTGAACTGCATTTTGGGCATGGATATCTGATCAGTAATTTCTTAAGTCCCAAACTCAACAAACGAAAAGATGACTGGGGTGGTTCCCTTGAAAACCGTGCGCGTTTAGCTCGAACAATAGCGAAAAGAGTCAAGGAATCTATTCCGGATAGTGTTGCGCTTATTGCGAAACTCAATTTAGATGATGGGGTAAAGACTGGTTTCCATGTGGATGAATGCGTTGAAGTCGCAAAAATGCTTGAGAGCGATGGAGCGCTTGACGCTATTGAATTAACCGGTGGGAGTTCATTCGAGAATCCAATGTATTTTTTCCGTGGAGATGTTCCCGTACATGAAATGGCAGAGATCTTCCCAAGTCGCATCATGAAAACCGGTTTCAAACTAACCGCGAAAAAGTTCATGCCGTATTACCCATTTGAAGAAGCGTACTTTCTGAAGCAGGCAAGACTTGTCCGTGAGGCCGTGGACATGCCGTTGATTCTTCTCGGTGGCATCAACAACTTATCTACTGTGCAACTAGCTGTTGAGGAAGGATTTGATTTCGTTGCGATCGGCAGAGCCTTATTGCGAGAACCTGATCTTGTGAAACGTTGGGAAGAAGGAAATGATGCTGATGGGTCATGTATCCATTGCAATAAGTGCATGCCCAGTATTTATCAGGGTACGCACTGTTGGATTGTGCCTGAAGATAACCGACCAGGTCATGCTAAATGGCCTCGTCAAGCTCAGAAAGTAGGTCTTAGTGATTGACATTGAAGATGTAGGACGAGTCCGACTATTACGTTTAAATAGACCCGAAGCGAAAAATGCTTTTAATGAGGCTCAGTATGACAGGCTTACTGAATTGCTTCTTGATGCTGAGGATGATTCAACTGTTGCCGTTGTGGTGATCACTGGTCAGGGGGATAGTTTCTCATCGGGAACTGATGTTGTTGAGTTGGGCCAACGGATGGCTGACCCATCGTTTACACCTGGTAAACACGGCTTTCCCGGTTTGGCAGACACGTTGGTGGACTTCTCAAAACCCCTAGTGTGTGCGGTGAATGGTCTTGGACTAGGTATCGGGGTAACAATTCTTGGACTATCCGACCTTGTTTTTATGGCTCGTAGCGCTCGAGTGAAATGCCCATTCACGGACCTAGCGTTAGCACCAGAAGCTGCCAGCAGTTTCACCTTTCCTGCAATCATGGGAAGACAGAATGCAACGTGGACTTTATTGAGTTCTCAATGGCTTTCAGCTGAAGAGTGCTTTTCGATGGGCTTAGCTTTTAAGCTCTGCTCGGATGAGGAATTATTGGATGTAACAATGGAACATGCACAAGTGCTGGCAGCAAAGCCGATTAGTTCTCTGATTGCATCAAAGAAACTCATTATGGATCCGATACGTGAACGTATTCAAGCAGCCAGAAAAGATGAAGATAGCGCATTCGCCGAGCTCTTAGGCAAACCAGCAAATCTTGAAGCATTACAGGCGTTCGCTGAAAAGCGTGATCCGGATTTCTCTAGTATTGGTGAATAGTTCTCAGAAATCCGGGCTTGTTGCACATCTAAAAAGAAGACAGTCCCCAGTTATTTTGTAACTGGTATCTGAAAATGGCACCCAGACGGGGTGTCCTTGTTCTACGTGAAAGCTATTCTCTGATTTGTTTGTAATCGTGAAGTTATTTTGTGTTGATATCAAGATCTCCGGACCCTGAAGAGTTGCCTCAAACTCTTCGTTTAGGTTAAGACGGGTCAACGTAAATGGTGTAGGTGATTCGTATGTGTGAACAGATTCCACTGGTGTTTGGATCTGAGGTTGTTCGGAGACAAAAGATGCGATGGAAAAAAACTCGTCGACGTTTATATGTTTTGGAGTGAGTCCGCATCGAATAACATTGTCGCTATTGGAGGTTATCTCAACTACGTTCCCACGAAGATAAGCATGAGTAACTCCTGGAGATACATATAGGAAATCTCCCGGTTCGAGGGTTATGAAGTTCATCAAAAGAAACAAAAGCAAACCTGGATCATCCGGATATGTTTCAACGAGACTAGCAAAATATATCGTTTCCTTTTCATTTATGACGGTTGCACTCATATCGGAAGAAAGAACAGTAGACGTAATTGATCGGACCGTATCTGAATCTGTTGAAAGTATCTTTTGAATAGCTTCCTTGAGGCCTTCAGCCGACGTTTCGCGTGAGAGGCTTTCCTTTAGCCGAGAGAAGTCTGAGTGTCCTACTGCGTCAATGATTGCGTAAATTTCATTCACTTCTCGGAAACCGAACTTGAGATCTGTTTTTGTTAAGGCACACACGACTTCTTCTTTACCTCGAGGCGAAGAATACGACTGTGCCACAGTAAGGCCGGACTGCGCGGATGTAAAACCTTCCTCAGCCTGTTGTGCATTCGGATGAACTTGGATAGATAAGGGCTCTCGAATCGCGAGTATTTTCATGATAAAAGGTAATTCATTTTGGAAATCACCAGCTTGGGGTCCTAGCGTATTTTGTGGCTCTGTTGAAATGATGTCATCAAGTCCACGATCGCTTTCTACTGTTCTGCTTGGTGATGTCGGGTGAGCCCCCATCCAGAGTTCAGCCTCAGGTTTATCTCCTTTTGGCCGTCCTTGGAGTTCAGGGATGAATGAGTAGTCACCCCAGTGATAATGCTGAATATTTGGGGAAAGCAAATCCATGATATTTATTTACTCCCTTGTCGGTATTCTCTGAGGACCGAGACGAGTTCGTCAAGGGATTGAACGATGGTATTCAAAGAGCGTGAAATCATCAGATTGACGACTTCTTCTCCCTCAAAGCGTTTTCGCCAGTCGGTAAAGATCCCTATGGCAGGTTTTTGAAGTGCTGCTGCATATCCGAGTTCCCACGCTGTTCCATCATCGGTAGTAATACCGTTGAGGTTTGCGACGACGAGGTGTGACGTGCGGATTGCGTCACGATTATTTTCAAAAATTGTTTGCACAGTTTCCGAAGTCTTTTCGGGATTGTCGCGATGCGGTAGAAACGTGTTGAATCCTATTTCGGTGATTGTTTGTTCAATTTGTTCAATCCACCAGCGTTCCCCTTCATCAAAAAGGGGTCCAGCGACATAAACAGTTTTCGGATCCATACCATTTATTATCTCGTGCATTCACATCTTTCCAGTTTTTATTGAGAAATGAATTGATTTACTCATGGCGTGTTGGGTAAGTAATGATTTGTAGGATGCACCTATGGACAAAAACGACCACTTAGTATTCTGTGCGTTTCTTAGCGATAATTTTCCTTTAGTAAACGATCACCCTGATGTGGCTGGTTTGCTCAGAGATCCTTATATTCTTGAAAACTTAGGGGCTGCGATGGCAAACCCTTTTCACGATGAGGGAATTACGAAAGTCATTGCTCCAGAAGCAAGGGGGCCCGTGCTGGGAGCTCTTGTAGCAACATATTTGAAAGCAGGATTAGTACTTGTCCGTAAAGAAGGGAGAAATCATCCTGGTGCTGACAAAACTATTACATCTGAACATACGTGGACTGGGAAAAGGATAGGTTTTCTTACTCGATCATTTGATCTAGATGAGAGTGACCGAATTTTAGTTGTGGATGATTGGGCCACAACCGGTAATACGATCCGTGTAGCGAAGACATTTATTAATGAAAACGAAGCAACCTATATTGGTTCTTCAGTAATAGTAAATAAATCCGCTCCTGAAATACTTGAAGAGTTAAACATTGCGTGGTTGGTCAACTTTGACGATCTTGTTTAGCTGAAGTTGTTTCCTCTTGTAAGCGATTTCTTTTGCGAGTAGTTGTATGTTGCTACACCTATAAGATGCTTCAACGCCGCTTTGCCAAATTCTTTGCTATCGGTTCCGGTAGGACTGGATAAATCTACAAGATTATTTTCGTCAACTTCTTTCACGTACTTGATAAGAATCGTTTCTTTGTGTGGGTGTCTGATCGCCACGATGTCATCTTTTTGACATTGGGTTGCGGGCCGAATAAAAACGATATCTTTGGGTTCGAGCACGGGCGCCATGCTTGTGCCGGCGACTCGAAACAATTTACGTTTTCGTGACGCTAACGCTATAAGTTCTTTGAGAACCGTTGGGATCAACTTGCTTCGTAGTAGGTGACTTCTCTGCTTTTGCTTTCCCAGAACATGTTATGGATTTTCTCGCATGCGGCCATGAGTTCATCGGCTGCTTCCACTGAGACATGTTGCTTTGTTTCTGAACATGCTTTTGCTGCGTTCCAGAAAACTTCGTGAAGGTCAGGATATGCCTCAAGATGTACTGGTTTGAAGTAGTCGGTCCAGAGAAGAAGTAGTTCGCGTTTAGCGAGTTCGGCTTGTTCTTCTTTAATAGCGACATATCTACCCACGGTATTGAGGTAAGAGGCTACGGCTTGAGTGTCACCCGGCTCTGGTGGGGTAAGGTCAAGTATTTTTTTGATCATTGACCGTACAGCTTCAGCTGCGATTCGTGCTGATGCTGGGTCGTATACTCCGCACGGTCCGTCGCAGTGAGCTTCAGCTACGGGCAGTTCGTTGAGTCCGAATAGTTTTGAAAGGGTGTTTTCTTCCATGTGAAGATATCTCCTGGTGTTTGGTGTTGTCCTCAATGTATCAATAGCAGGGAGTGGAGTCCAACAAATGTGACCGGTTCAATTTAATTTTTCTACAAAATTATGATTTGACACTTGAGTTGTGGCTTGGGAGGTTCTTCTAATGAGTTTCGCGCTGTTGTTCTCAGCTTTTGGGTACGGGCTACGCCATGGTTTTGACTGGGACCACATCGCGGCACTGACGGATATTTCCTCTGTGGAGAAAAGCAAAAAGCGTGCATTCCTTCTATCGAGTTTCTACGCTTTGGGTCATGCCGCGGTTGTGATGGTTTTAGGGGTGGCGATCATTCTTGCTGATTTCACAGTGCCTGAGAGTGTGGATACGACGTTAATGTATTTCATTGGATTCTCACTTATAGCTCTTGGAGTTTGGGTTCTGACAGGCATTTTCTTCCAGGGAAGTAATTTCAGATTAAAAAGTCGGTGGATGTTGATCCGTGATGGTTTGTACAAGGGTGTGAAGAGGGTCCAGCAAACACCAAGGGGGCGCAGTATCAGCCTTGAACATTCGCATGGCCATCACCATGAAGGTGATGTTGAACTACATGAACATTCCCATGAGCCTCAATCACGTGATGAAGTGCATCATCATGTTCACAAGCATGAGCTTTTGCTTGATCAGGAATCTCTGAGTAGTCCTACAGCTATCGGTGTTGGCGTGTTGCATGGTATTGGGGTTGAGACCCCTACCCAGATCGCTATTTTTGTTGCGACAACGCAGGCAACTGGGAAAGCCGGTGGGTTGCTTATTCTTGTTTTTTGGGTTGTTGGTCTTATTCTTGCGAACTCAGCGATTGCCCTGCTGTCTATTGGTGCGAATGATTGGCTTCGGACACATACGGTGTTTTATCGAGTCTTGGCAGCAATCATCGGCATTGTCAGCATAGTCGTAGGGATTCTTGTTCTCATTGAGAAAGACGGGATATTACCCGCCTTCTAAGCGCTCAGTTACTTGTTCCGGTGTTGGTAGTGAACTTTGTGCTCCAGCGACAAGTGTTGTTGCGGCACCTACTCGCACAGCCTCTTCAACCGAGGCTATGAGGTCCTTACCTTGTGAGAGCCCGCCTGCAAGCGCTGCACAGAAAGCATCACCAGCACCTGTGGTATCAACTGGTGTGACAACGGGGGCAGGGACATGCATGACATGATTGTTGGCAATGACAACTGCCCCATCAGCTCCAAGTGTTACAACTACGGAGGCACATGGAAGCGTTTGAGCTGCTGATATTGCCTTATCCACGGAATCTATTGGACCTGTTCCAGCTAGGAGGGACAATTCAGTTTGATTTGGGACGAGCACATCAACGACGTCGAGGAGCTCAAGTGGAACTATTTCCTCTGGGGCAGGAGCAGGGTTCCACACAAAGATTCCTGAAGTGTTTCTACCAGTTGCTATTACTGTCTCTATCGGTATCTCAGATTGTGTAAGAACGACGGTTGCAGTGTCAAGAAATGGAATGTTCTCTACATCTTCAGGTGTGAGTCGCGCGTTTGCTCCTGGACTGACAACGATGGAATTATCACCATCTGCTTGAACCGCAATCATGGCTATTCCTGAAGGCACGCCTACTGTCTCAAACAAAAATGAGGTTTCGACATTATCTTTTCGTAAACATTGTTTCAGAAATTTTCCGTTGTCGTCATCCCCAACTCGTCCGATAAACGCTACCGAATGCCCTAAGCGAGATATTGCTACTGCTTGATTGGCGCCTTTCCCACCAGGAATCTGTGCGAGATCTCCACCCAAGACTGTTTGCCCTACCAGAGGTATAGCGTCAACATTGACTACGAGATCAAGATTGCATGATCCAACTACTGCAACATCTAGAGACATGGTCAAATTCTCCCACATGTACCGTCAGTAGACCAATAGCGTTCCCTCATCATCCGTACACTCCAAGTAGCTTGCCCGTTAACCCTATTGCGGCGACAATCATGAAGATTCGTATTACCCGATCCCCGCCTTTCACGGCTATGCGGGCTCCTACCCAACCACCAAGTGAAAGTCCGATCGTTAGGATGATCGCTGGCCACCACCTCACCTTTCCCTGAATAATAAACACAGGTAAAGCAGTCACTGTCACAGCGAGCGTGACAAGAACCTTCACAATATTTGCTTTCATAAGGGGTAAACCTGACCTAGTCAGGAATGCAAGCAGGACAAGTCCCACTCCCATTTGAATCGCACCAGCATATATTCCGATGAAAAGAAAGACGATGAAGATAACCGTCTTTGAGTACTGACTAGTTGGTTCAGCCGTTTTGGGTTCACGAAGTGAAAGGAAAATAATTGGGAGCATCAAAATACCAAAAATCGTTTCAAAAGCGCGATCAGTAATCTGACTTATCGCTATAGATCCGATTAAGGACCCGATAACGACTGGAAAGAGGAAAGGAACCGCTTCTTTATACGCAGTCATTCCTTGACGATGAAAAGACAGAATAGTCGTACCGTTCGAGACAAAGATTCCTAAACGGTTAGATCCATTGGCAAAATTTCCGGGTACACCAGCGAGAACCAGTAATGGCACGGTTAGAGATGAACCGCCCCCAGCCATTGCATTGACTATTCCTGCAGCCCAGCCACCGCAAAAGAGCAATATTGCTTCCCACCAAACCATACATCTACCGTATCGTAGACATAGCTGTGATAGTTTCTAAGCTCTGTTTCCTCTTATAAGGTCAGTAGTGCCGTCCCATTCGTCAGCTGCTTTTTTCCACCCAGCAAAGACGTCTCTGATGCCTGGATTATCACCATGGAGTTCGAGGAAGCATCCGATTGCTTCGCGTGTGTCAACGTAGATGACGTTTGCGACCGACCAGAGTGATGATGCGACTGGGAAGCCTGCGGCCTCATATTTCTCACCTTCTTTTTCAATATCGTCGTCGGGGACAAGCATCCCGATGTGGTGGAAGCCTTCTTCGCCTGCTTGGAACATGTCTCTGTAGATTGATGGGCCTTCATCGTTTTGTTGGATGAACTGAACATGGGTATCGCCGTGATATCCAAATCCGTAATCTAAGGGCACTGTCATTTCTTCCCCCCGGTATAGGTGCCGGTCACCCCAGTGTCCTTTTGTTACGAAGAATGGTCCTGCTCCTGTGACTCTATTCCATTTTTTGCACGCTTCTTCGATGTCGTTGACAAACCATGCGTGTTGCACGATTGGGTATCTGATTAGTGGTTCCATGCTTCCTCCTATGTGTATGTTGCATCAGGTTGAATGATCTTCCAAAAGAGATATGAAGTTTCTTTGTGCGTGCGCCTATTGTGTAGGTATGGCACGTTCAACGTCACACTTCTTTGATGAGGTTTTGGGTGAGCGCGCTGGTGTGAAAAAAGAATTGGCGAACATTCATGATCTTGCATGGGATGTCGTTGATAAAGAGTTGTTAAGTATGTGCAAGTTACGTGTTGCAATGATTTTGGGATGTGATAAGGAAGTAGCGTCTGCGCGACAGTATCTTGATCCCTCTAAGGCTGAAGCAATTATGCAATGGGCTTCATCAAATATTTTTACAGATGAGGAAAAGTCATGTTTGCGCTTCACAGAAGAATTCATTATTGACGTTTCATCTATTCCTGATGCTTCGGCTGTCGCTGTTCGTGAACATCTTGGCGAAGAGGGGTTTGTGACGTTTGTAAATGCGTTGTTGGTTGTCGAGCAACGAATCCGGTTATTGCTCGTGTGGAGCAAACTCGTTGGAAACACGGATACGTGATGCGAACACAACGAGTAGAGTCTTCATCTTTTAATGCGTTGTTTCGTGAGGCTTTGTCCCGATGGCAGGAGGAAGTAGTCCAATTGGATTTGGTTGATCCGGTTACGACTGAGATGGTTCGTTTGCGTTGCGCTGAACATCATGATTGTCATACGTGACGATCTCTGCGTCTGGCAGTTGCTAGAGAACATGGTTTAGATGAGGACACTGCCCAAAAAGCGTTACAGAACGGGGAGGGCATGGACCCTCACCATAAGGCAGCTGTGGCCTTTCCTACTGACTTAATGACACAGCCAAAGGCGATAACGCAGGAATTACTTGAAGAGCTTCGGGAGTTCTTTACTGATGATCAGTTAATTGAGTTGACGTTGGATGTGATGAAGTGGAATTATCAGAAAGTTTCCGTTGCGTTGGGAACCGATCGGGAAATCCGTGATGGTGAATTGAGCGAACTCCATTTTGATGAAAATGGAAAATGGTCGTTTAGCTAAAACACTCTCCACTCTTCGGGTTTGCGCCCTAGTTGGATAAGGCGTTCGGTGACTTGAAGCGGGGGTTCCGGTGGCTTGCCTTCTCGGACTTCTTGAAGGTGGTCTCCGTCTTCTGCCCATACATGACAGGTATTGATATTCCCTGCGAGCATGTTTTCACGGTTTTTATCTACTGCGCCTGGGGCGACACCGTCATCTCGTCTTTTGCGTACCGCCATTGACCAAGTTGCCTGCACCACTGCGGGAGCCATTGCCTGCAGTAACGCTGTTATGTGTGTGCATCCTCTGGGTCCACCGAAAAGTTCACGTACCTTGTGAGTGAATCCTCGGGCGATGTTTAGCCCAATAAGGTTTTTGTAGTGGTCTAGAATGCGTGGACATGAGGTATGAGGGTGGGTTTCAAATCCAGCTTTTGCATCGATGATTTCCAATTCGGGTACTTTTACTTTCATTTCGATCTGCATTTGGTGTATTTCAAGTTCATCGGGATCATCAATGACGTAGAGTCCTGGCGGTTTGGTGTCCGATATTGCTCCTCGCACCAGCATTTCTGATTCATTCAATCTGTAGACGCGGGTTTCGTATCTGCGGGTATGAATGATGTCCAAGTCATCGTCTGGTGGGAGTAATGAGGGGGCTGTGCTGTCATTTGTCATGGTTTCAGTATGTCTGGCATTGCTGTGTTCGCAACGCATTTCGTGAATTGATGTGCAACTCGGTGGTTTCTGAGACAACATTAAAGTCATGATTACTGATTTATTTCACCTACAAGATCATGTTGCTGTAGTGACTGGAGCGAGTAGAGGTATTGGCAAAGGTATCGCTATTGGTTTCGCGCAAGCGGGTGCGAAAGTGGTGATTGGGTCGCGCAGTGAAGAAGACCTTGCAATGGTCGTTGATGAGATTGATGCTCTTGGTGGCGAGGCCGTTTATGTAGCAGGAAGCCTCTCAGAGCGAACAGGTATGCAACAATTGGTTGATACTGCTGTGAGCGAATTCGGTGGGGTATCAACGGTTGTGAATAATGTTGGCGGGTCGATGCCTTCAGCTTTTATGGATACGACTGAGCGTGCATTTAGTGATGCGTTGGAGTGGAATGTGAAAACAGCGTTTGATCTGATTCAGATCAGCGCTCCCCTGTTAGCTGAGTCTGGTAACGGTAGTGTCATCAATATTGCATCGGCTGCGGGCCGGTTTCCTAGCAGGGGCTTTGCTGCGTATGGAACTGCGAAAGCTGCAATGATTCAACTCACAATTCATGCGTCTCTTGATCTGGCTCCTCGCATTCGCGTCAATGCGATAGCGCCTGGTGCGATTAAGACTTCGGCGCTTGACATCGTGCTTACGAATGAGGAGATTCAGGATGCAATGGTTTCGGGTACACCGATGCGGCGGTTAGGGGAAGTCGCAGATATTACCGCGGCGGCACTGTATTTAGCTTCGCCTGCTGCGTCCTATGTGACCGGTCAGATCCTTGGCGTTGATGGGGGGATACGATCATCAAACTTTGATATGGGAATTCCGGATATTTAAGGATTGATCATTACAGAGCGCCCTAACGTAACCGCTCTAGCAGGGTCAATTACTTGTGGGCCATCTCGACGAACGGATAGATGCACTGTTTGATCGTTTCGCACACGCAATTTACGTTCACCATCAAAGGCCAACAAAACCTCTCCGTGGACTGCAACCGTTTCACCAAAAGGAAGCGTTGAGACTTCATGTATGCCGATACTGTCGTAATGACCAGGCGCTGTCGGCGCCTTGATAACCATTTCATCTCTTCCACTGCCGATGGGAGCGAACCGGACAAGCAAAGCATGGTCATCTTCCCCTGAGACAGGCTGTAAAAGCCCTCCGACTGCTGAAAACCCTATGGCAATAGGATCAGCTTGCGTGAGTATCGCAAGAACCATTGTTTCAGGATCGAAAAGCTCCAATGATCCAACATAGGGGTCATTAACAGCGACAGCATCAATAAGTGCAAGGTCAATATCTCCTTCATTGTCTGCTACGTGAATCAACTTTGACTGATTTGATACATCTTCAAGACCTACAGCTCCTGTAGAGACAAGACCCAGTGCGGTCCCAGCCACGGTTGGTTCAATAAACACGGGAAATGCGTTATTTGTTCCAGTTGAAATAGGAATAACAGGTATGTCCATCCACCCTTTGGTGACAGCTCTGTTCGTTCCATCGCCACCTAATACGGCTACACATGGAACTCCTTGATCTTTCATCAATTTTGCCGCTATCGTTGAATCTTCTTCTGTAAAAGTCATTGAGTCATTGACATAGATAATATTTATATCTCGTATCGTTTCAGTTGCTCTGCGAACAATTTGCATGGGTTCATAGTTTGCGTGGAATGTTGTCACTCCCGCAGCTATAGACCCGAGGACAATTCTTCGAACAATACTCACCTTGTCCTCTAATGTTGAACGAGCGGCGGCAGCTACTGCTCTTCGAACATCCCCGCCAGATCTGGGGTTCACGATGAGGCCTACAGTATTGTCCACCTCGTTGAATTTAGAGCAAATACGCACGGGAGAAAATTAATAGTGTGTCATTTTCCACTACCACTCCCCGACAACATAAGCTAGAATGGAGATATGCCTTATCAAACAACTGACTACCACCCAGCATTCGAAGAATATTGCGAAACGATATTTGAGTTGCAAGAAGATGGAGTTGATGTCATTCAGGCAAGGATCGTGGAGCGGTTGCAAGTATCACGACCAGCTGTTTCTGAAATGGTCAGAAAAATGAACGACGCCGGACTCATCAAAATGAATGGTAACTCTATTAACCTGACTTCTAAAGGAGCAAAGTTAGCCAACCAGGTTGTTCGACGACATCGCCTTGCGGAGCGTTTCCTAACTGATGTTCTTGGACTTAGCTGGGCTGAAGCTCATCACGAAGCTGGTAAATGGGAGCATGTGGTCTCTCCTAGAGTTGAAGCCGCGTTCTTGAAGCTTCTTGAGGACCCAACAACATGCCCCCATGGCAATCCTATCCCTGGCTCTGATTACCAAACTCCCGAAGGCACATCTGCTCTTGCTGAGATAACCGTTGGCAACGAATTCGTTATTGAGCGAATCCCTGAGGAATTGGAGTTCCAGCCGGGACTACTTGAATTTCTGGAAGAATCAAATCTCATCCCTGGTGAAAATGGTACCGTTACTGCTGTTTCACCTGACGGGACAACCACGGTTGACGTCAAGGGTAGACAAGTCGGTGTAGGTGCATTTGCCTCTCAAAGAATTCTTGTCTGCGCTCCCTAACCGTAAGACCGTAAGGAAGTACTCTTTAAGAGTTTTGTGTACGTCGCTTATCAGTCTGATGATTAGGGGCACCACACTCAGTTGCATTTTCTAATGAGCTAGAAATCTCATTAACTAAGCAGGCACTATAGCCAATCAGAACTAACTCGTTTAATACGTCATCGGAAACGTCTTCTTCCACAGATATCTCAACCGTAGTTACCCCTAAGAGTGCATCTGGAGTAATTGTCGCATCTACTGGAATAGAACAGATGCCGTCAATATCAGCATGGTCTAGTGACTCATACACGACTTCAGGTCGCAGAATAGTGCTGAACCATCGTGACATTCCTTTACTCTGCAGACTCCTGTAAATCCCTACACCAAGGTCACTGGCAGCCCCGCGAATTTCAAACTCCTGTATCCACTTCGTGAAATCAGGCCTACTTGGACATGCGCTCGAAGCAATAAGTTTTCGCATTTCACAGAGCGTAAAGTCAGCGCTTGGATGGTTTCCTACAAGATATTCAGCATCGTCGTGACTGCGCAGAATAAGTTCTGCGCCTGGTATTAAATGTGCTAGCGCTGTTGATAAGCGGAGCTGTTCGAATTTGTCCCCCATGGAAATCCTTACCTTAAAGATAGAAACTGTGCGGCCGCACAGCCAGCCGCACAGTTTCTAGATCTTTTTTTGCTTTTGTTATATGTAGATGTGGACGCAGGTCTCCATCTGGGGAAGTTGTTAAGCGATGTTTACCGTAATCCACATCTTTATATTAGGTATGCCTAACATTATTTGCAAGTCGTACTTGCTATATTTTTAAAAATTAATCCTCAACAATATTTTGTTTAAAGCGCTCAACAGAATCTTTCCAACGACCAAAGTTCAACTCCGTTTCTTCGCCAATAGATTCTGCTAAGTCCCAGCCCATACCAAGTGTGTGGTGAAGATTGTCTGGTACGAGAAATCCTTGTCGACCAAATGGAATCAAATTTCCGAGTGTTTGGCCCCATTCAAGAAGTCTCTCTCGGTCTTCCATTGTTGCACGTTCAAAAACAGGATAAACCGACGGGAGTCTTCTCGTTTGCGTTTCAACATGTCTGGCAGATGGCAACCCTAACTTCACTAAATCTGCCATAACTAAATCTCCAATTTCCTGGTCAGAACTATTCCAGACATCATCGTCACACCAGCACGGAATTTCTGCACAAAGTACTGTTACTCCCTCTGGGTCAATGCCATCTCTGTAATTTTTTGGTTCCGAAAGCCGAGCTATATTCGTCACTTGGCTTGGTAAGTAGTGAGCGTCATATTCCGTATATTGATCCTGATCGAGTACAAGATATGCAAGTACCATGCCTCTTACCCGCAAGGACGACGCAGCATCCAATACTTCTTTTGTTGGCTTTGGGTCAACGATGTCAGTAAGTTTCGTGAGAGGAGCAGTAGACCAGACATGTCTAGCCGTAAGACTATTCCCACCGGCAACTATTTGGATTGACTCGCTTTGAACATGAATGTGTGTGACTGGGGAATTTGTATGTATTTCTCCTCCGCTATCAATAACTGCATTAGCGATAGCTTCAACAATCTGACCATACCCCCTTTGTGGATAAAGAAACGTCCGCCCAGTAGGAGTTGACGATCTAATTAAGCGTTTAATGATTGCCAGCGGCGATGAAGCGGAAACACGCCTGCGGGCTTGTTCGCCATCCAGCTGGTTAGCTGGAACACCCCAAAGCTTTTCTGCATACGGGCCGTAGAACTCTGAAGCAACTGTTCTCCCCAGACGATTCGTAACTTCATCATCGAATGTAAGATCCGATCGTTTAGTAAAAGGGCGCTGGAGAATGTCAATCCCGGAGTTAAGTGAGAACGATAATGGAAGGTGACGAATCATATTCGTTGTTCGTAATGGAAAGGAAACCCACCTGTCATATAACCGAATTCGACCGTTACGTTCTCTGGTCTGAAGATCATCACCAAGAAGTGATGAAATCCTATTTAGAAGATGCGGTGGAGTAGATGGGTGCAGGCGATGCGATCCATAATCAACGCGTAATCCGGCAACATCAAAACTTCCTGACATTCCTCCAACCGTTGAAGCTGATTCAAAAACTTTTACCTCATGCCCCAGTTCCGCAGCTCTCCAGGCAGCCATCAACCCAGCAGGACCTGACCCGATAATTGCTATCTCAGCCATGTAAGTATTCCAAATAAACCCATGGGTTGTCGTCTTCCTATTCAGTATGTAAAGTAAGCCTAATTAGTTGCGTAAACTGCGCTTGAATAACTCTACAATAATCTTTTAAACAATGACACGTGCAATCATTACCGGTGTAGCCGGTTTTATAGGATCCCATTTATCTGAGGAACTTCTGCGAAGAGGTCACAAGGTTATTGGCATTGATAATTTTGACCCATGGTATGACCCTGATAATAAACACAGAAACTTAAGCCAATCTCTGAACAGTGCATCTTTTGAGCTCATCAAAAGTGATATTCGAACATTTGATTTTTCTTCATTACTGCAAAGTAACGATACTGTTTTTCATTTGGCAGCTCGTCCGGGTGTTCAGGATTCTTGGGGAAATGGTTTCCTAGATAATGTAGAAATTAATATCTATGGGACTCAACGAATATTTGAAGCCGCACTTTCAGCAAACGTAAAGAAAGTCGTCTTTGCGTCTAGCTCATCAATTTATGGGTCAACAGCTACAAAAGAAGGACGAAGAATCCAACCGATAAGTCCGTACGGGGTTTCAAAAGCTGCGTGTGAGCAACTCGCTACTGTTTATCACGAACGAGGTTTATCTCTCGTCCCTCTTCGGTACTTCACGGTATATGGTCCCCGCCAGAGACCAGACATGGCTATGAATAGGCTGTTTCGAGCCTCGTTGCCGGGTTCATACAGGTTTCCGCTTCGCGGAGATGGAACACAATCAAGAGAGTTCACTTTCGTTGAAGATGTTGTTGAAGCGACGATACGGGCTGGATTGCACCTTGATGACTCACAATTGGAACCTCTTGATATTGGAGGTGGAGTGTCTGCGTCACTGAATGAAGTGATCAATATGGTCCAAGAAATCACAGGTTCAAAAACGCGTATAGATAACTATCCTCTACCTCCAGGAGACCCTAAAGTAACTACTGCCTCAACTGCTAGTGTAAAGAGCCTGCTTGGCTGGGAAGCGACGACTTCACTTATGGATGGGCTGAAAAAGCAGCATCTTTCACTGGCCCAAGAGCTAGTTCCCACGCTTTAAGACAAATTTAGTGTTCTTCAAAAACTTGTTTGGAAATCTTTAACTTGCTTTTTGTCCCTTGAATCTTCAATGTTTGCGTGCGAGTCTCATAGCGAACAAGTGGAAGCCTTTTTTGAACTTTCGTCTTTCTGGTAATTGTAAGGATGGTGGCAACTGCAATCCCAGTTAACCATATACCATTCGACAAAACTGCGGATTGGTCAAAGTCAGTGAAATCAGGGAGCACATCTGCAAGTGCTTGATATACCGGATAGCTAGTCTCGTAGAAGTCAACTACAAGAGTTCTCCGGTCGGTTGTTGCTTCAAATGCTAGCCACACCCAAGCAATGACTCCTGAGATCCCTCCAAGATAAATAAACCATCTCCAGGCTCTGAATTTTTCTGCGAGTATCGACATAGCAATGATTGCAGTTGGCAAAATTACGACAAGTTGTCTACCTGGCCACCACCATCCGTGCATCGTTAATGCAACCCAGGTAGCTACAGACCACCCAACAACAGCACAAAGGAGGAGAAGGAATGTTTCTTTAAACCGCTCCTTTACAGTGAATGCGAATGCGGGAATGAGTGCAAAAAATGCTGGAGTCCAAGGAATCAAACCAAATTGTTGATCTAAAAGCAAACCAGATAATCGTCGTGTTCTAGCAGCCAGGTTTGGGTTTCGTCCAACAACTTCAAATTCGCCGTTAACGAAATGATCTCCGGAAGCGTAAACAGTCCACCCACCATAAATGCGTTTATGAATTATTAGGTAAGCGATTGCTGATATTCCCATCACCAGTGAGAAGAAGTAGGTTTTTTTTCGTTCGCTATTCCAATTTTTGTAAAGAAAGTATGCTGCTAACGCTGCCGTTACAGGAACATATTTGACAGACAACCAGGGCAAAGCTGTTAGGGTAAGAATCAAGGAAAATACAGTTTTTCGCGTTGTGGTCCCTGTAATAATCCCTATAGAAGTGATGAAGGCAAGTGCTGCTGGCATCTCAGGGTAAATCTGTGTGGCATACGAGGTCATAGGTGGTGATGCAAAAAGCACTGCTGTGACAGCTGTAGCGATGTTGGCTGAAACGTTGAATCTTCTAACAGCAACCCAAAGTGTAACTACTGCTGTTAGCGCGGCTAGTACAGCTAAAGCAATTTTTGAAGCAAGCCATCCACCTAACCCCATTGGTAACGCAAGAAATAGTGGTAACAGTGGATCATGTGGGCTAATTCGTTGCCCAGAGTCATTTAAATCAATGGTTTGCTGATTCAATCGTAATTCATGAAACGGTAGATAGCGTTGCTCATCAAGTTCATCGCTGATATCAAGATCAAAATCTTCCGCAAGACTCAATGCTGTGAGGAGATACTGCGGCTCATCTACACTGATCTTCGCTCCATACGTTGCCCTAGCATTGATAGCACTCATCGCTATAAGTAACGTAGTGAAGAACACCAGCGCCAATTTAAGAGCAAATGAGCGCATCAAAAGTGATCTGCTTTCCTAATAATCAAAAACCAGGTAAGGAAAAAGGATATAAGTACAAGAACTAATGCCATTATTCCCGCTTCAGTAACAAAGGCATCTTCGAAGGAACTAAATATCCTCGTAGCTAACGTAGAAAAACCCAACGGAGAGATAAGCAATGTGATTGGTAATTCTTTCATAGTTGAAAGGATAACTAAACCAGCCGCAGCTCCTAGACCAGGGGTCATCAACGGAAGATCAATTCTAAAGAACCGAGACCCGCGCTGAACGCCAAGCGTCCTTCCAGCATCCTGTAAACGTTGAGGAACAGCTGCAACTGCGAGAAGAACAACCCCCATCGCAAGAGACCCAAACCGCACAACATACGAAAATACCAGCAATGCTTTCGTATTGTTAAACAAGTCAAATGCCCAATCCGTTCGCAATGTCCAAAAACGCATCGCTAACGCTATTAGAAGTCCAGGTAACGCAAATGTTGATATAACAACTGCATGAGAAAATCTCCCAATTCGTGATTTATATTTAGCGACAATATAAGCAACTGGAAGTACAGCAAGAACAGCTGCTATTCCTGCAATCACACTAATTGACAGGGTGTTCCACGCTGACTCCCAGACCTGTTCCCGGTCAATCGTTAGCGGACGCCCTCCGACAGTTGAGCGAAAAATTCCGTCCGATGCCCAATCACCAATAGCGAGTAAAGGGGCCCCGATTGATAGGAGGCTTACAAATATTGTGAAGATAAACGCAGGAATCTTCCATTTCCCCAATTCATATTCCAGAGGTTTTCCCATCAGAGCTTGATCTGTTTTGAACGTAACCCGTGAAAATATTCGCTCTGAAAGAACAATTACGCCCGCAAGCAATAACAAGATAAGGCTTAAAGCTAAGGCAACTGATTGGTTAGCTAACTGAGCTGTAAAAATACTTCGGGTCAACGTGTCATAACGCATTAATTGGACAGCACCAAAGTCACTGATCGTATACAGAAATACAATGAGTGTTCCTGCTGCAATAACTGGACCGGCTTGAGGAAGAATTATCTTCCGAAATGTTCTGATAGGTGTTTGTCCTAGGACACGAGAACTTTCTTCTAAAGAGCGTGGTAATTGTCTGAATCTTGCCGCTACTGGAAGATACACGTAGGGGTAGCAAAAGAGTGTCAGCACTAGCCAAGCTCCGAAGAAACCTCGCATTTCAATTGTCTGATCTACCCCTAAAGTCGAAAAGAAACGATTCAAGAGCCCGCCAGGGTTCATCGTTCTAATGAACGCTGCCGCGCCAAGAAATGTGGGAAAGACCAAAGGAATAGGAAGTAGTAATTTCCAGACTTTACATCCGTATATATCTGTTCGGCTTGTTAACCAAGCAAGTAACGTTCCGATAACGGCAGCAGAAGCAGAAACCGCCAACGCCAAAGAAACAGATCGCCAAAGAGGAGAAAGTATTCTCTCAGTGCCAATAAGGCTTATAGGATCAGAATCTTCTGTTAAGTTGCGCCAAATAAGATAAATTCCTGGGAAACTAAAAAGGAAGGCAAGCGCAAATACAACTACCCTTAATCCAATTGGGGCGCCCCGCTTAATTTCTATTTGTGTCACCTATTAAGGATGCCACTCGCCTCAACAATTCGCGACGCTTCTTCAAAACCCCCGCCAAGTTTATCAAAATCAACTGACCCGATTTCAAGCGCTGTTAACGCAGGAAGTGCAGCATTAGGTACTACTCCAGCTGCTAGGGGATACTCAAATGTCCGGTCAGTAAAGTACTGTTGGACCGGAGCAGTTAATAGATATGCAAGAAGGTCTTCCGCAGCTTCATCGTTCTCAGATGACGCAAGTTTTGTAGCAGCTGTAATGACAAGGAGAGAGCCTATGTCATTATCATTAAAGCTGTAGTTCAAAGCCTTATGAGTATCTGGGTTAGCAGCTACTTCTTGATAGTTGTAATAGTGATTAACTAATCCCATTGAAATTTCACCACGGCCTGCAGCTTCGACGATGGACCTATTGTTCGGATAGTACTTAGCGTCATTATCAACCATGTCATTCAGCCATTGCGTGGCAGTCTCTTCTCCATATTGGTCAATGAAGACTGTGAACCAGTCTACGAAAGATCCGTTTGTTCCAGGGATAGCAACCTTTCCTTTAAATTTTGGATCTGTTAAATCAAAAACTGAATCAGGAAGCGTTTCAGGACTAAACTCATCCGTGTTATAAACCAGCACACGCTTCCGTCCTGAAAACCCTACCCATGTTCCTGCAGCGGAATGATTTTGTTCATCTACTAGCGAAAGAACATCTTCCCCAATTTGGCCGAGTAGGTCTTTAGACTCCAAATAGCCGACAGGGCCTGGGGAACGTGAAAGGAAGACATCTGCTTGTGTCTTTGATCCTTCCTCATTGAGGAGAAGAGCTAAGTTAATGGAGGAACCCCAACGTACTTGAACATTAGTACCTGTTTCACATGCAAAGGCTTCAAGTACTGGGTTGATCAAGTTTTCGGTTCTGCCTGAATAAATAGTGACAGATTTTCCATTTCCTCCAGAACATTCACCACCATAAATTTCTGCGGCGCGTCCATCGAGAAATTCAGGATCGCTCCCTCCACATCCAAATAGTAGTGAGGCCAATAAAACGGTTGTAAGAAAAGTTCTAAGTATCATGACAAAGAATCATATCCTGACTTTTCAAAAAATGTAAAGCTACCCTAACATATTGTAATGAATTTTTCTTTGAAGCACAGCAAGATGAATGATCCCAAAATCATCGCAGGTTTTTCCATCATCAGTTTTTTGGTTGCTGGAATCATTATTTTTCAACTTTTGGATTATGCGGCATTTAAAGATGCCTTACAGCAAGCTGGTGAGAAACCAGCTGAAGTCGTTATTGCCATTTGCGCATTCCTTATCGCATTTATCCTCAGAGCTATTGCTTGGAAAAAAGTCTTACCATCAATGACTCTGGGGCAAAGTCTCGCAGGTATTCACTTATCACTGGGCGCTAACCATGTACTTCCCCTTCGCCTTGGGGAGCCCCTAAGGGTCTTAAGCGTCACTAAGAGAAGTGACATATCTCTTGACGCTGCAACGGCCTCTACGCTCACATTACGGTCTGCAGATATTTTGTCTTTAATCGTGATCGGGGTGATTATTGCTCCATCAGCTTTTTCTGACATCCTTGGTTGGTTTGGTTGGCTAGTTATAGGTCTGGTACTCGCGATTGCTATCGCATCGTGGAAATGGTTGAAGGGAATAGTCAAAAGAAATGATGCTGTTACCTTACCCGGGCCAACAGCAATAGGCCTGACTGCTATTGCATGGATTTTAGAGTCAGTTTTAGTTTGGCAAAGTGCTCACTGGGCTGGACTTGATGTTTCTTGGCCTGATGCTTTGCTAGTCACGACTGTTGCGGTAGCAGCTCAAATCGCGGCCATAGCTCCAGGCGGATTTGGAACGTACGAAGCAGCCGCAGTCGCCGCTTATGTAACTCTAGGGTATGACGCCGAAATTGCTCTCGTGGCCGCTTTAACTGCCCATGCGCTTAAGACATCGTATTCACTTATCGCTGGAGCCGTAGCAATGATTTCTCCTCAACCAAGCTTCATCGGAAGGTTCAGATTACAGAAGACAGAAGAACTTCTTCCTGAAAGCCACTACCCTGATAACCCTGTTCTGTTATTCCTACCTGCATTTAATGAAGAAGACGCTGTGGGTGGCTGCATTGATCGTGTCCCAGATACCGTTTGCGGGTTACCCGTTGAATGCCTGGTGATAGACGATGGATCGATAGACAAAACAGCGGAAATAGCAAAAAAGGCAGGCGCAGAAGTTATTTCACTTGAATCTAAC
>ENA-OSEY01000381-OSEY01000381.1-marine-metagenome-genome-assembly--contig:-NODE-381-length-32846-cov-4.774055_pt1 | contig 32846 bp, 35 predicted proteins | sample MGYA00248465_ERZ534230 | MGnify/ENA primary metagenome ERZ534230 (study PRJEB26409, sample SAMN06344110) | marine metagenome | isolation source: Sea water from surface | place: Atlantic Ocean:Southern... | reverse complement strand
GAATGGTAATTTATATATGACAATAAATTGTTAGTTAATTTAAAATTTCTTTTCGTAAATTTTTCTTTTTTTTTTGAGTTAAGAAATAAATGATCGTTTGTTAATTTTACTTTATCCATACTATCAATATATTCCCATCTACTAGCTTCATCAATTAAATCGGTAAGGTCCAAGAATAGTAATATTTTTTCTGGAATAATGTTCTCATTAAGAGTTTTTTTCAATTTATATAAATCGCTGCACATGTCGCCGGCAATAACTGCAGAGTTCCATTCTCCTTCAACTCTTTTTGCGGCATCTCCATTGCTTGCCACTGCAACTCTCTCAATATTGGGGAAGTTTGAATTCAACCATTTCCTGCATTGAGCCAATGATTGTGCATGCGAATATACACGCGTAATATTCTGGACCTTTGTGTTATCGCCAATCATGAAATGATGATGAATGCGAAGCTCAATCTCACCACATATCTTTATCGATGAATCAATAAAGCTATCCAAAGTATGCGTAATCACTCCCTCAGTAGAATTTTCTACAGGAACAACACCATACTGACAGGCGCCAGACAGCACCTCTCGAAAAACTTCATCGATGGCCTGCTTAGGCACCGTTGTTGCATGGCTGCCAAAATGTTTTAAAGCAGCCTCCTGAGTAAAAGTTCCCTCTGGACCGAGATAAGCAACTTTAACCGGTTGCTCAAGCGACAAACAAATAGACATTATCTGCCGAAACAAGCCAGCCATATCCTCGTTGTTTATTGTACCATCATTGAGGTCCATGATTTTTCGGAGGACCTGCGATTCACGCTCTGGTCGGTAGAAGTTCTTGTCACCCAGTCTCTTCTTTATAGCCGCCACATCTTTTGCCAGTTTTGCTCGCTCGCTCACAAAACTCATTATTTGCAAATCTACTTTGTCAATTTTCTCACGGATAACTCTTAAGGGATCTTCTTCACTCATTCAATCATTTGTTCCATCTTCGCTAGTCTCAGAATCATCTTCAGATGGTTCAGATATCCGCGCTATTCTGACTAACTTTTCGTTTTCTTTCAGACGAATAATAAGAACTCCCTGTGTATTGCGTCCTACTATGGATACCTCATCACCTCTTGTCCTCACCATTGTACCCTGATCTGAAATCAACATTATTTCATCGCCAGCAAATAACTGAGTCGCTCCAACTAAAGGACCATTTCTCTCACTTGTTTGGATCGCAATCATCCCTTTACCGCCTCGACCTTTTGTAGGAAATTCCTTCAATTCAGTTCTTTTACCAAAACCATTCTGGCAGACTGCTAGCAACAATCCTCCCTCACTCGGAATAAGCATCGAAATAATTTTGTGCTCAGGATCGAGACGCATGCCTCTGACACCTTTCGCGGTTCTTCCCATCGATCGGACGTCGGTCTCCTTGAAACGAACTGCTTTCCCTTCAGAACTGAGCAACATAATATCTTTGGTTCCATCAACTATTGCGGTACCAACAAGATAATCACCCTCAGCAAGATCAACGGCGCGCAATCCTACACTTCTTGGCCTAGAAAATGCTTGAAGATTAGTCTTTTTGATAGTGCCATTGGCAGTGGACATTATTATAAATTTATCATCAGAATATTCATCAATAGGTAGTATTGAGCTAATACTTTCCTCTTCATCTAGAGGTAATAAATTAACGACTGGTCTACCACGCGCATTTCTGCTTGCCAATGGGATTTGATAAACTTTAAGCCAATAAACTTTACCTAAATTTGTAAAACACAAGATCGTAGAGTGCGTGCTAGCTATTAATAGATGCTCTACGAAATCTTCATCTTTCACAGCTGTTGCCGATTTACCCATTCCACCCCTTCTTTGAGCCTGATAATCATCCAATGGTTGAGTTTTGGCATATCCTCCATTAGATATTGTTACAACCCTATCCTCCTCAGTGATTAAATCTTCTAGCGTTAAATCGTGAGCTGATTCGCAAATTTCAGTCCTTCTATCATCACCAAACTCCTCTTTAACTTCCAAAAGCTCAGTTTTAATAACATCCATTAAGACATCCGAATTTCCCAAAATATTTTGGTAAGTCGCAATCTCTTCTAACTTTTCATGAAACTCTTCGATTATTTTTTCATGCTCCATGCCCGTGAGCCTATTCAATCTCAACTCTAAAATATCCTTCGCTTGCTCGGGCGAAATTTTGTATTTTTTATTCTTCAATCCATATTTCTCATCAAGCCATTCTGGCCTCGCAATGCCAGGCTCAAGTTTACTTAGCATCTTCGAAACGTTATCTCCTGGCAACCAAGTTTTTGATACTAATTTCTCCCTTGCATCTGCAGCCGTTGCTGACTGTTTAATAATTTGTATGATCTCATCAATGTTTGCTAGCGCAACCGCAAAACCCTCTAAGCTATGAGCTCGGTCTCTCGCTTTTCTCATTAGAAACAGTGTTCTTCGCGTAACCACCTCTTGTCGATGACGGATAAACGCCTCCAAGACCTGTTTTAAATTTAATATTTTCGGTTGATCATCAACAAGGGCAACTATATTTATTCCGAACACGCTTTGCATTTGAGTCTGGGCATAAAGATTATTAAGCACAACATCAGTTACTTCTCCGCGTCTTAACTCGATAACTATTCTCATGCCATCTTTGTCTGACTCATCACGAAGTTCAGAAATGCCCTCAATCTTTTTATCCTTTACTAACTCGGCAATTTTCTCGATAAGTCGTGACTTGTTTAATTGATATGGAATTTCAGTAACGATTATGCTTTCTTTATTTGTTTGCTCATTCACCTCTACGTCAGCTTTTGCTCTGACATAAATTCTTCCTCTACCAGTTTTATATGCTTCGACTATGCCTGCTCTACCATTGATAATCGCACCTGTTGGAAAATCTGGGCCAGGTATTATTTGCATTAATTCATCGATCTCAATTTCGCTATTTTCAATCAAGGCCAAACATCCCTCTATAATCTCTTTGAGGTTATGCGGGGGAATATTTGTTGCCATACCTACCGCAATTCCTGATGAACCATTGACTAGCAGATTGGGTACTTTTGTAGGGAGCGTTTGCGGTATCGATTCTGTTTCATCATAATTTGGCTTAAATTCGACTGTGTCTTTTTCTAGATCTTCCAGCAGCGCATGAGCCATTTTTGTCATTCTGATTTCGGTGTACCTCATCGCCGCAGCGCGATCGCCGTCTACAGAACCAAAGTTTCCTTGACCATCAACCAGCATGTAGCGTAGCGAAAATGGTTGCGCCATTCTGACAATCGTTTCATAAACAGCGGAATCGCCATGAGGATGATACTTACCGATTACATCACCAACCACCCTTGCAGATTTTTTGTACGGTTTATTCCATGAGTTACCAAGTTCGCTCATCGCATACAAAACTCTTCTGTGGACAGGCTTAAGTCCGTCACGAACATCTGGCAGCGCCCTGCCGACAATTACACTCATTGCATAATCAAGATACGATTGTTTTAACTCATCTTCGATATTGACTGGTACAATTTCTTTTGCAAGTTCTGACATTTACTGTTCATCCCCGGGAGAATTTTGCACTGTTTTACTCGTTTAATTTTTATAGTTTTTTGTGTCTAAAACGAGCGCGTTTTCCGATGTATATCTTAACATAAACTAGTGAAATATGGTGTTTTTATGCATCAAGAATATTTGTGACAGTTCCAGCCACAAAAAAGCTATAATTTGGAGAACGAGGCCAAAATTTAACAATGAAATCTCAAATTGATTTAATAATTCATAGTAAATTTGTAATTCCAGTAATCCCCGAAAATATGGTCTTACAAGATTATTCTTTGGCGATAGACAAAGGCAGAATCGTCGCAATTGGACCTACAAAAGAAATTCAATCGAATTGGCATCCAAAAGAAGAGGAGTTTTTGCAGAATCACTTACTTCTTCCAGGATTTATTAACTGTGATGCACAAATAACTCAAAATTTATTGGAAATTCTCCAAATTAACGAGAGTGTGGCTCCAAAACATGGTTCGATAAAAAATATTCAAGACTCAATATTAGATGAGAATTTTGTCTTTGATGCTTGTCTTGTTGGAATTCACGAACTGGTGAGGAAAGGTATCACATGCTTTGGACATAATGTCATATTTCCAGAAGCAATGATTTCAGCAGCAAAATCGATTGGAATAAAACTACAAGTAGGTTTAGTTCTACAAAATAAAAAGAGCAACTACGCAAAAGAATTTGAAGATTATCTTCGACTTGGTCTATCGATAAGAGACAAATATAAAGATTTATCAACCTTAAAATTTGCTTTTTCTATTGACCAAAATGATTTAGTAAAAAGTGAACAGTTATCTATCACTACAAAGTATGCCAATGAACTTGAGATGCCTATTAATATCGTCTTTCATAATAATGCTGATGTGAAATTTGTTGTAGAATCACTCGAAAGCGCAGGAGTTCTTAACGAGCAAACTCAACTGAGTGGAATCGAAAGTATAACTGATGATTTATGTTGTACTTTAAAACGATATAACTGCAAGGTTCTGCATACACCTTTGACAACAAGATATCCCGATGAATATTTCAAAACACTTTTTCAACTTGAGGGAAACAATCCAAACTTTTCATTTGCCACTGCGAATACGAATAAATTTTCCACGTTAGATGTATTCGAATTAATGAAAGTAACTGGAATCTTGGCGAGGATTAATCTAAGTCCTGATTCAGATTTACTTGCACATCAACTAATCAGAATGGCAACTATTAATGGAGCCAGGGCATTCGGTTGGGAGTCACAAATAGGTAGCTTAGAGCAAGGTAAAGATGCGGATATAATCGCGATTAATTTGGACCAAATGCTTGGGTTGTCGCTCGATCAACTACCAGAAAGGATTATTTTTTCTGAAATAGAGAAAAAAATAAGTCATAGCTGGAGTAAGGGAGAAAACCTAATGCGAGATCAATCAGTAAACAGAATACCTGTAAGTACCGTCAATACCATAGTTGAAAGATGGCTAAACAATAAAGAGTGAATATCTACAAAAAAATGAAAAAAGAAACTGTTGATAACAATAACATTGACGAAACTGAAATCAAAAAGTTTAATCAACTTGCTTCTAAATGGTGGGATCTAAACGGTGAGTTTAAATCACTTCATAAAATAAATCCTTTACGGTCTAACTGGATCGATTCGCATACAAACGTTGCGGAGAAGCAACTTTTAGACGTAGGTTGTGGTGCTGGAATTCTATCTGAGTCTATGGCATTTAGGGGCGCCGATGTAACTGGGATAGACATGGCAGAATCACTGCTGGAGATTGCAAAATTACATATGCTTGAATCAAATTTAAGTATAAATTATCAAAAGTCTACGATTGAAGCATTCGCTGAAGCCTATAAAGAAAGTTTTGATACCATTACTTGCATGGAAATGCTTGAGCATGTTCCTAATCCACCGTCCATTATCAAATCCTGCGTCTCCCTTTTAAAGCCTGATGGAGAACTTTTCTTGTCAACAATTAACAGAAATATCAAGTCCTATCTTGGAGCTATTTTGGGCGGTGAATATATTTTGAATCTGTTGCCAAAAGGAACACATAAATACGAAAAACTTATCAAACCCTCTGAATTATGCCAATGGCTTAGAGAGTCAAATTTAGAAGTCATTGACTTGTGTGGTTTAACATACAATCCCATTAATGACAAATTCTCAATCAGTCCAAATGATGTCGACATAAACTATATGGTGTATGCAAAAAAAATCTAAATTGAGTTTAACGAATGTTATTTAAAGCAGTGTTATTTGATCTTGACGGAACGCTTTTGGATACAGCACCAGATTTTATTCTCTCTATGAATCTTTTACTTTCAAAATATGATAAGCCGCTTATCACCGAATCAGAGATAAGAAGTAGTGTTACTAATGGATCAGAGGGTTTGATAAAAAAAGCTTTCAAAATTGATTCCACTCATGAAAACTTCGCTGCAATAAAAAAAGAATATTTAGAAATTTATTATGAGAATATCGCGGTAAAAACTACTATTTTTGATGGCCTAGAGTTGGTGCTAGATGCTTGCGAGACGCATAAAATTCCCTGGGGAATTGTGACCAATAAACCAATTAAGTACACGGAACATTTACTCAAAAAACTCAAACTTCATCAGAGGGCCTCCGTCATAATCTGTCCGGAGCATACGAAGAATCCAAAACCAGATCCTGAACCACTCACGCTTGCTGCACAAAAAGTTGAAGTAAAACCGTGTGATTGTGTCTACATCGGAGATCATTTAAGAGACATCCAGTCCGGCAATGCAGCTGGAATGACAACAATCGCCGCTGAGTGGGGATATTTGGAAGCGGACACGGACATAGAGGACTGGAGAGCTAATATTATAATTTCTAAACCCGAAAATGTCTTTGATTTCATTTTCCATAAAGAGCATCCCTAAAAATGTTGTTTCATAAAATGCCTTTTAACTACGTGCCCGCTAAAAATTTACTTGATGGGAAGATAGTATTAATCACTGGATCAACTGGAGGAATTGGAACGGCGCTTTCGATGAAATGTGCTGAGCTAGGTGCGACAGTTATTATTTGTGGAAGATCTATTGCTAAGCTTGAAAAACTTTATCAATCAATTTACGAATTGGGACTCAAAGAACCATTGATATATCCTGCTGACTTTCTTGGTACAAAAAAAGACGATTTTCAAATCCTTACGAAAAAAATCGAAAAGGAATTCGGCAAATTGGATGGTCTTGTGTTGAATGCATCGCTTTTAGGAAATCTAAGTTCACTTGATGACTACTCTGAAAATATGTTAGATGAAGTTATGCAAGTTAATTTTAAGTCTCAATTTTTGATGACTCAGTGCCTCATACCGGTGCTTAAAAAATCTGAGTCTGCATCTGTAATATACTCAAGCTCCAGTGTCGGGCGAAAAGCAAAGGCATTTTGGGGAGCCTACGCGATTTCAAAATTTACTACGGAGGCTCTTGTCCAAATTTGGGCATCGGAGCATGAGAATATCTCAAAAATAAGATTCAATGCAGTTAATCCAGGTGCCACCAGAACAAAAATGAGAGCACAAGCGTACCCGGCGGAGAATCCTAGGAATTTGCCGACCCCAGAAAAAGTAATATTACCTTACATCTACCTTTTGAGTGCGGACAGTCATTGCATATCAGGGCAAAGTTTAAATTCTCAAGATAAACCTTAATTATCTAACTTTTACCTTAGAACCTTTGGATCTTAGTCTCCGTTCATTCCTTTGAGATTTCTTTTGCAAAGTTAGATCATTGCGTAAGGCGATGTTTAAATTTACCAGGTTAGCTAGTTGCGCAACTTCCTTTTCTGAAAGATAGGAGTAATTACCCGGCCTCACAAATGATGGTAAGATCACCGGTCCATAACTAATTCTCTTTAATCTGCTAACTTCAAAACCCTGAGATTCCCACAAACTCCGAACTTCCCTATTCTTCCCACTACCAAGAGTCACTTGAAACCAATTATTTAATCTTACTTGATCTTTAAGAACCTCATTTTTATACTCTATATTCTTGAATCTAGAATATTCATCGCCAATCAAAATACCCTTTTTTAAAGCTTCAATATTTTTCTTTTCAACCTTTCCATAAACTCTTACAAGATATTTGCGGTCTATACTATATTTAGGATGCATCAATCGGTTAGCAAGCTCACCATTCGTAGTAAAAAGCATTAATCCTGAGGTGTTAATATCTAATCTACCAACTGAAATCCATTTCCCTCTTTTGAGAGGTGGGAGATTATCGAATACAAGAGGTCTGCCTCTTGTATCTTTTGTCGTTGAAACTAATCCCTCTGGTTTGTTATAAACAATAATGTGTGTTTCAACCAATTCTCTTGATCGAACTTTTTTGTTATCCAAAAATATAGAGTCATTGATCGAAACCCTGTCACCAATCTTAGCAACTGAATTATTAAGTCTTACTCTTCCATCTGATATCCATTGCTCAACTTGTCTTCTGGATCCATAGCCTCGATTTGCTAAAAATTTTTGTAATTTCTCATCCATTTAAATGTATGGTCTTCTTAATAAATCAATCTTAAAAGCTGATCTAATTATTCAGCACTAACAGCTGGTTCTCCGTTACCATCTTCTGATAATGCTTTGCTATCTGGTTTTTCAGTGGAGTGAGAATTCAATGATAACTCCATCACAGGGTCGACCTCAGCGAAATCTTTGAGCTGAGATAGAGGAGGAAGTTGATCCAATTTCTTTAAATTAAAATAATCTAAAAATGCTTTTGTTGTCGCAAGTAGTTCTGGCTTACCAGGCACATCCCGATGACCAACTACTCGTATCCATCCTCGCTCCTCCAGCGCCTTTATTATATCTGAGCTCACGCTTACTCCCCTTACTGACTCAATGTCACCGCGGGTGGTTGGCTGTCTGTAAGCAATTAATGCCAGTGTCTCTAACATCGCTCGAGAAAACTTTTTAGGTTTAACCTCCCAAACTCTATTTACCCACTTCGCTAAACTTTCTTTAGTCTGAAATCGATAACCACTCGCCACTCGAACTAATTCAAAACCCCTGCCTCTACATTCCGAGCTAATGTCATCCAAAGCTGCTCTAATCTCCTCTCTCTCAGGTTTATCATCCTCGTCAAACAACTTCTCAATATTTGCTATATCCAATGGCTTTTCTGAGACGATGATTGCACCTTCGATAATTTGCCTTAATAGCTGACTGTCCACTACTGCCTTATCCTTATGTGAATCGATCCAAAAGTTTCATTTTGGACAACATCGATTAATCTTTCCTTGATGAGTTCCATGATTGCTAAAAATGTAACAACTACCCCCAGTCTTCCTTCTTGAACTGAAAATAATTGATCGAATTTGAAAAATTTCCCATCGCTTACTTTATCTAGGATGCTGGTCATTCTCTCTCTGGTAGATAAAGTTTCAAACTGAATTTGATGCGAATCAAACATCTCTGCTCTCGAAATTACCTCTGATAGAGCCAAAATCAGATCATTCAACTCTACCGAGACATAACCTACCTCAGGCTTTTCCATTGGTGAAACCACTGAAATCATCTGATTCTCTCTACCCAGCCTTGGTAATTCGTCAAGATCCTCAGCTGCAGATTTAAATCTTTCATAGTCCTGAAGGCGACGAATGAGTTCAGCACGCGGATCCTCCTCGTCATCTTCCTCTGTTCTTTTGGGAAGTAGCATTCTTGATTTAATTTCAGCAAGCATTGCTGACATAACCATATAATCTGAGGCGACTTCTAGCTGAATCGTTTTCATTAGATCGATGTAACCCATGTACTGCCTTGAAATTTCTGCAACATCAATCTCTAATATATTCAAATTCTGCCTGCGAATTAAATAAAGCAGTAAGTCAAGGGGTCCTTCAAACGCTTCAAGAATAACCTCTAGCGCGTCAGGTGGAATGTAAAGATCTTTGGGTAATGCGGTGAGATTCTTCCCTTGGACCACCGCAAAAGGCATTTCCTCCTGTGTAGGAGCTACAATTTTTGCTGCCGAGTGTTTTTGATTCAATTTACTCATACTCCTAAAAATTTATCTAAATACCCTCAGCTTCAAGGTAAAACTTTCCTGTTTAACATTCAGAGTTACCAATTTTATATTCAATCAACTAGCTGTAATTATTACATAAATTTTTGATAGGTATAGAAAATTGATACAATCATTCCATCAAATTAGAGCTGAGCATGAATACCAATAACAAAGCAAATAATCAGATAATTTCTTCGTTCGCAAAAAAAGATCCTAAAGATGCTCTTATTGAGATACTCATCAATATTCTTATTCCCATTGTAATCTTATCAAATTTTAGTAGCGAAGAACGATTGGGAATAAAGTTATCCATAATTATCGCATTTGCTCTTCCACTGACTTATGGTTTGTATGATTATTTGCGGACAAAAAATAAAAATTTCTTCTCTATCCTTGGGGTGATAAGTGTTTCTTTATCGGGAGGGCTGACCCTTCTAGAAGTGGATGCAATTTACATCGCTCTCAAAGAGGCAAGTATCCCTTTGATTTTTGCATTTGCGATAATTTACACGATGCGGGGAGATAAGTCGCTTCTCCATCATTTAATGGAAAATCCAATTATTGTTAACGCCGACAGCATTCTAGTTTCTTTGAAAAAGAATAATCAGTTAGATAAGTACAATAATCTATTGAGGAAATGCACAGCAATTTTTGCTGCCTCATTTATGCTCTCTGCAATCTTGAATTTTTTCTTGGCAATTTTTGTACTAACTGGCGAGCCTGGAACTGAGCAATTTAATCATCAAATGGCGAAAATGCTGGCACTAAGTTTTCCTGTCAATGCTGTTCCTCCCATGATAATTAATATTATTAATCTGCTATATCTGTTTAATAAAATGAAGGTATTTACCGGGTTAAAATTAGAGCAGATAATGAGGTCTTGAGGTAATAGTAAATGTGGTATGCACTTATATGTTCTGATGCAAATAACAGTCTTAACAAGAGAAAAGTGAATCGTCCTGCACATTTGAAAAGAGTAAAAGCTTTGAAAGAGCAAGGAAGAATTTTAATAGCAGGACCCCATCCAGCGATAGATTCAGAAAACCCCGATCAAGCGGGATTTTCCGGCAGTTTAATAGTTGCTGAATTTAAAACCATTGAGGAAGCTCAATCATGGATAAAAAGTGATCCATATTACATTAATGGAGTATTCAAAGATGTGATTGTGAAACCTTTTAAAGTAATATTCCCATGATTACCTGGAAAATGAAAAGTAACATGAGTGACTCAGTTTTTTTAAATAGGCTTATTGTTTTCATTCTGCTGATGAGTGGTGGATCAACTTTCTCACAAACCGTAGAGGAAAAGATACCGTCACCTAGAGAGATGATCATTAATAATAATGAAACCACTGAAATTTTTGATGAGGACTTGTCTGAAACGACAGATGATATTCGGTATGTATCAGATGAGTTTTATGTTCCACTGAGAAGAACGCCTTGTTCTGATTGCACGATTGTGCACCGAGGACTTAAATCTGGAACTAAAATAAAATTAATTATGGTAGATAAGGGATGGGGGTTTGTAGAAACTGAAAATGGCAAACAGGGATGGATGGAGGAGCAATTTGTAATTACGTCCCCCTCTGGAAGAAGTCAATTGAGTAACTACACAAAATCATTAAAAGATACAAAAGAGTTAGTAGATTCACTCTCGAAAAAAAACTCATCATTAGAGGAGCAAGTTAGAGTACTCAAAGAGTCGTTACTGGCTAAAGAAATGGGTATGGAGAATGAAACAACAAACTTTGATAACGTTTTGGATATTTCGGCAGAATCCGGGAGATTAATTCAGCAAAATAAAGAATTAATTGCGCAGAATCAGACTCTCAGGAATGCGAATGATGTGCTAAAAGTGGAGCTAGATATTCAAAGAGATGACACGAGATACAAGTCCTTCTTATATGGTGGAATAACTGTTTTTTTGGGTGCTTTATTAACAATAATAATCCCAAAACTGAAAGGACGAAGAAGATTTTCTGAGTGGGGATAACAGATATTGAATAAGTCATCGATCTCTGGCTACGTACGCTACCTACTTGGACTGCTCATTCTTACTAGTAGCAGTTTTATTTTTAGCCAGAGCACTCAATCACCTCTCGTGGAACTAAATACGGATTTAGGTAAAATAATTATCGAGCTAGATATCGAAAAAGCTCCAATAACCGTCGATAACTTTCTTTCGAATATTAAAGATTTTCACTATGATGGTGTCATATTCCACAGAGTAATCTCTGGCTTTATGATTCAGGCTGGAGGATTCACTTTTGATCTATCGCCGAAAAATACAAGTCGGCAACCAATAGCAAACGAATCTAAAAATGGTCTGTCAAATAAACGTGGAACGATATCAATGGCACGCACTAATGACCCAAATTCTGCTAAAGCACAATTTTTTATTAATCATATGAATAATGAACGATTGGATGGAACTGAAAACTCATGGGGTTATGCGGTTTTTGGGAGGGTAAAGTTTGGCATGAATGTAGTTGATAAAATCGCGTCTCTTCCAACACACGAGGTTCTTTACTTTAAGAACATACCCAAAAAACCTCCGATGATTATAAGTGCCAGAATATTATCTGAAGGCAGTTGGCAACAAAAGGAACAAAAAACTAAAAACTCTTTAGAGCGTCCTACTCCTGAGATAATTAATTAAAATGACTGCTCTCAGTGTAAATATCAACAAAGTAGCATTAATCAGAAATTCAAGAAAAGGTGAAAACCCAAACTTAATTGAATATGCAAGCGCCTGTATAAATGCTGGAGCTGACGGAATAACTGTGCATCCAAGACCTGATCAACGACATGTTAAACCGAGTGACCTACCAGGATTAAAAGATTTGATTAACAAGCATACAAATATTGAATTCAACATTGAAGGTAATCCCTTCGAGGAAGCCAAAGATGATTATCTTGGTCTCTTAGAGCTGGTGAAAAGGTCTCGTCCTCATCAATGTACTCTTGTGCCAGACAGCACAGACCAACTAACTTCGGATCATGGATTTGATCTAAATAAGAATCAAGAAAAGGTGTACAAAGTAGTGCGTGAACTTCGAGCTCATGGAGTCAGATCAAGCTTGTTTCTTGATCCAGATTTGGCACAAATTCGACTTGCCGCAGAAATTGGTGTCGATAGAGTGGAGCTCTATACAGGTCCGTATGCAGAATCATGGGGGAAAAAACAATTTAATAAAATTTTTGATGCTCACAAAAACTCAGCATCCCTTGCTCAATCATTAAATGTGGGCGTTAATGCAGGTCATGATTTGAATCTAACTAATATAAAGAAATATGTGTCCATACCAAATATACTTGAGGTCTCGATAGGCCATGCACTCACGGTTGAGTCACTATATAAAGGTCTCGATAATACAATAAGGAAATACAAATCGCTTATTTCTCCCTTATAAATCTGATAATTTATAAAAAAATTAAGAAAAAACAATTCCATGAATAAGTCCGAAAAACAAATCTTAAATTGTATCGGCGCCGGAAAAGTTGGCGTGTCTCTTTGTAATCACCTAGCTGAGCACGTTCAAATCGGATGCATTATTAATACTTCAAAAAAATCTGCGGATCAAGCTCGAGAACTTATTGCTGACAATGGCATAAAAACATTGGGGTTTAATTCAATGAAAGAGGCCTCTGCAGCCAATTTTTGGATGATTTCATGCTCTGACGACAATATTAATCAAGTGGCAAAGAAGCTACAAGAATGTAAAATTTTAAGAAAAAATGACATCGTTTTCCATTGCAGTGGTAACTTTTGCTCTGATATTTTGCGAGAAAACATCGACGGAATGATTCATGTTGCCTCGATACACCCTATTATGAGTTTTTCAAGAAGATTGAATTTTGAAAATTCAATGAAAGGAGTACCCATTTCGATTGAAGGTGATAAACACGCCGTCACTAAAATAAAAAGTCTTCTCACTCTTATTCAAGCAGATCCGATAGCTATCTCAGCTTCAGATAAGGTCAGGTATCACATAGCGTCAGTGTTTGCGAGTAATTACATCACTGGAATTATAGATTTAAGTTATAGTATTTTAGAAACTACAAGTGATAAAAGTTATGCTAGTAGAAAAATTCTTGACCCTCTAATCCGGGGCAATATAAATAATTATCTTGAGAATGGTGCAATAAAAGCACTCACTGGTCCAATCTCTCGAGGTGATGTCAGCACTGTAATGGAGCATTTAACTGAAATAAAAGCATTATCGAAGGATTTATTAAAAATTTACATTGAGCTGGGTAAGGTAACGTTGGAACTCGCAAGAAAACAGGAAGGCGCTAATCAACAAAATCTCGAGAAAATAAATGCTCTTTTTTATGATGCATCCCCAAGAAATAAAGATCTCCATTAAGTTAAACTTTTTCTATGATCCCTGAAAATATCCTTACAATTTATGGAAGAAGACCAGTTTATGAGGCAATCAAAAATCAGAGTATAAACGTTTGGAGACTGCACCTCGCGACATCGAACAAACCAACTAAAGATCTAGATAAAATAGTTAAAAACGCAAAAAATCGCAACATAACCATACATTATCATACTAAAAGAGAATTATCGTTTATCTCAAAAAATGGTCGTCAAGACCAAGGCATTGCGTGCGACATTCAGATACCTGAGATGGAAGAATATCGTGAGTACTTAAAAAACATCAAAAATAAAGAGACTACATTTCTCTTTGCAATAGACAACGTAACCAATCCGCAGAATTTAGGAATGATTATCCGCAGCCTTACCGCAAGTAATTGTGGTGGCATTATAGTTACAAGACAAATGTTAAAAAATATATCTCCACTCACGATAAAAGCAAGTGCTGGAGCCATATTTAAATCTAAATTAATTTACTGCCATGATTTATCCAAAGCACTTCGTCAAATGAAAAAACACGGACTCGAAGTTTATGCGCTTTGTCCAACTTCAGAGGAATCTCTAGAGACATTCAAATTAAAAAAAACAAGTGTGTTCATTCTCGGTAATGAGTCGAAAGGTATATCTGATGAACTAGTGAGGGAAACTACTGGAACAATTAGCATTCCATTGATGAATGGTATCGAGTCATTAAATGTCGCCGTATCAGCCGCCATAGTAGCCTTTGCTATCCAAAGGATGTGACTTCAATCAAGATAAAAATATCACCTATCATTTTTAAAAAAATGAATCAACCAACCTGCAAATAGTGATAAGATTCCGACGACCGTGATCAAAGCAATAATCCAGCCTAAGGAAACCAATAAACCATACAATGACAAATTAAAACTATATTTTAGTGCCATTAACGCTAGAATACTGACAAAAATTAGTACCCAAAAAGTACGCAGATTTTTCTTCATTTTTGACGCTCAGAACACATAGTTTGTAAGATAAATGTTGTTACAAAAATTCACTTAGTTCATTTTCCGACACTACGCGAATTCCTAAAGTTTCTGCTTTTTTCAACTTTGAACCTGGGTTTGATCCTACGACAAGTATATCCACATTCTTTGAAACGGACGATCCTACTTTGGCACCGAGAGCCTCTAATTTATCTGATAGCTCAGATCTGGTCATACTATCGAGACTACCAGTAATCACCCATACTTGACCCACCAGAGTGAGATTATCAGAGGAGTCATTATCTCTCTGATTTTCATCCCAACGTACTCCTTTAGCTTGTAATTGATTTACTAATTTCTTATTTGAAATACGATCAAAAAAGCTAACTATATTTTCTGCAGTCACATCCCCAATGTCATGCACGCAGAGATACTCCTCGATCGTTGCAGTCATTATTTTGTCTATGTTGACGAATTCATTTGCTAGTGATTTGGCAGTTGCTTCACCAACTTCTCTTATCCCAAGCCCATATAAAAATTTTGGTAAGGTAGTTGATTTACTTTTTTCAATGGCATTAACAAGATTTTGTGAGGATCTCTGGCCCATTCCCTCAAGTGAGCTTATTGAATTCACATCCAAATCATACAAATCAACAATTGATGTCAACATACCCTTATCAACTAAGTTATCGACTAAACTGCTTCCCAAACCATCAATATTAAGAGCTTTTCGAGACGCATAATGTTTTATCGACTCTTTTAGTTGAGCTTCACAAGAAACTCCAGCAATGCAACGAATAATTGCTTGAGAAGAGCTCACTTCCAATTCAGAATTACAAACTGGACAATATCTTGGGAACTTTATTGACTGAGCTTTCTCGTCTCTCTTTGATGTGACAACTTTCACAATTTGGGGAATAACATCACCTGCTCTTTTTACGATGACAGTATCTCCAATTCTTATTTGTAAACGCTCAATCTCATCACGATTGTGCAAAGAGACATTACTTATTGTGACTCCTCCCACAAAAACAGGTTCTAACCTCCCTACGGGAGTGACCGCTCCTGTGCGACCCACTTGAAACTCAACATCTTTTAATATGGTAGATATTTCTTCAGCTGGGAATTTTCTTGCTATTGCCCATCTGGGCGCTTTTGATACGAATCCTAATTGCTCTTGTAATTCAAAATTATTAACTTTGAAAACGATTCCATCAATATCATACGGTAAATTATTTCTCTCGTTTGCTAAGGATTCATAATAGGAAATACATCCTTCTATCCCCTTCACAACTTTGATTTTACGACTGACTTTAAAACCAAAACGAGATAACAAATTTAACATGGAAGAATGCGTTTCTAATGCAACACTTGGAGAAATTTTACCCACGCTATAAATTCGTATATCCAGGGGTCTAGATGCCGTAACTTTTGAGTCAAGCTGTCGCAAACTACCCGCCGCAGCGTTGCGTGGATTAACAAAAATTTTCTCTCCAGTTTGAGCAGCTTTCTCGTTTAAAGTCTTAAATGCGACTTTAGACATGAAAATTTCACCTCTAACATCTAAGAACTCTGGGACTTCGTCTCCAATCAATCTAAGTGGAACACTTCCAATTGTTTTAACATTGACAGTAACATCCTCACCGAAAGAACCGTCACCCCTCGTGACTGCAGATTTTAATTCTCCATTTGAGTAACGCAAACTCACTGCTACACCATCTAATTTGGGTTCGCAAGCATACTCAATTGGAGTGGAGATTTTCAGTCTATCAAGAACCCTAGTTTCAAAATTCTGTAGTTCGACGTCATTGAAAGCATTGTCTAGTGATAACATAGGCACAATATGCTCAATCTGCTCAAATGCTTCGAGGGGGGGTGCACCCACCCTTTGACTTGGAGAGTTAATATCGAAAATACTGGGATATTGCTGTTCTAGTTTTATAAGATCTCGCAATAATAAATCGTACTCAGCATCACTTATTTTGGGATCATCCAAGACATGATAATGATGATTGTGAGAATTCAATTCAGAAATCAAGGATTTATATTGTTTTATGACTTCCTCTGAAACAGGTGGCATCAAATTGGATTCCATGAATTTTGGTTATTTACTTTATAGCTGCCTTCGCTCTTTGTCGGTAATGCTCTGCTGTCTGTGGAGTCATGGTGCTTCTCGTATCATCCATAACGTTTAAATCCAAAGCTTGCGACAGATTACTAACCACTCGCATCATCTCATCAAAGCTCTTCAATGGATCCTGCTGATCCTCTGGAATCATGAAAATAGTAACACCGGGTACCGTTATCTGTCTGATCGTCCCGAGGTCAAAAGTTCCTGGATTTACTAAATTTGCCATAGAAAACTGAACTTCTCCGCTGCCATCAATATCGGAATATTTATTGAAAATTTGCATCTCACCAAATCTCATATCATTTTGTGTAGCTGCATCAAGCAAACTCTGCCCATCAATCACTGCTCCCTCAAAGGGAGTAAGGTGAATAATCAACACATTCTCCGACACCAAACCTTTATCGATTTCACTTGACGGTTTGATTTTAGAAGCTGACTCATCAGTTTTGGAGCTATGAGAATCCTGCGACGATGTTCCTAAATCAAAATTTTGCTGCGCTGGATTAACACTAAACTCGATAACATTTGAATCCTTGTAGTTACTGTCCGATCCCAATTCAGAATCGAGAGATCTGGTTCCTATGACCCTTGAGCCGCCTGATGGAAATTGACTTTGATCTAACTCACTGTAGCTATCATGAGTTTCAGAAGAATTTTTTTGAAGTGCCTTTGATGACATTTGTAATTTCTCATACCTATTTCGTCTTACCCGCCTCGCAATATCCAAAATAATCGCGAGACTCGTTAAAAAGCCAATAAGTATTATTACCTCTCTAGGACCCATCCAATCCATGTTTACTACCAAAATGAAGCAATTTTTTGTTACATTATTATATTATTACCCACTTGCCATCTCAACGGCCTGATTTACATCAACAGACACTAGACGAGAGACACCGGGTTCATGCATGGTAACACCCATCAACTGCTCTGCTTCGCGCATTGAAATCTTGTTATGAGTGATATAAATAAACTGGATATCGCTAGCCATCTCTTTGACCAAGGTGGCATACCTTGCAACATTTGAGTCATCAAGAGGTGCATCTACCTCATCTAACATACAGAAAGGCGCTGGGTTCAACTTAAAAATTGAAAAAACTAAGGCTATTGCGGTAAGTGCCTTTTCACCTCCTGATAGAAGATGAATGGATGCATTTTTCTTACCTGGTGGCCTGGCCATTAGAACAACACCCGTGTCCAGCAAGTCATCTCCTATTAGATCTAGATAAGCATGACCTCCTCCAAATAGTTTTGGGAAAAGGATTTGCAAGTTTCCGTTTAATGCATCAAAAGTTTCTTTAAATTTGGTCCTTGTTTCTGAATCAATCTTTTTCATTGCATTTTGGAGCACCGATAAAGCATCCTCCAGCTCTGCATTTTGTTTATCTAAGTATGTTTTTCTCTCAAATTCAGTATTATATTCATCAACAGCCGCTAAATTTATAGGTCCCAGTCTGTTAATCTTATTCTCAAGCGCGGAAGCTCTTGTTTCCCAACTATCAAGAGTAGCAGTTTCTTCAAGCTCCGAAAGCAATTTGTGTAAGTCATGGCCCTTCTCTTTGATTTGATCTTCAAGACTTCTTTGGAGAGTAACTAGCTGATTCTCATTAATCCGTTCAGCCTGCAGTTTTTCTTGAAACACCTGTGAATCATTTTCGATTGCTTTTCTTCTCTCTTCCAACTCGGAAATTTTGGATTCAGTTAAATCAATAGACTCGCGTGCTTCCTTCAAATTTTCTTCTGCTTGCAACTTATCATTTAATTTTTGAGAAAGATTAACTTCAAATTCCTCAAATGGCGATTTTTTTTCGCTGGTAAATTTCTTTAAATCTTGTTTTTTCTGCTCAAGCAATTTTAATTGCCTTTCGGCTCTGGTTATGTTTACTTTGGTAGATTCAATTTGTGCTCTTAAAGTACTGTCTCTGAGCATCAAATCTCTCGACTCCTCTTGACTTTCTGTAAGCTGCCCAACGGTCTCCTCTAATTTAAATTCAATTTCTTGTCGGCTCGCAGAGAACTTTTCTCGGTCAGTTAGATCAATATCTAGCTGTTTTTTTAATTGATTCAATTTTGCTTGACTTTCATCGCGCTCATTACAATCTTTTGAAATAGAATCATTCAGTTGATTAAGCTGCGCAGATATCTGGTTACTTCGGTTATTTATTTGAATCATCTCTGTAGATGCAGAACTGAACTTCGATTTCAATTCTGCATAATTTGAGGATTTAATAGCAAACTCAGCTGATTTATTTTCCTCATCATCTTCAACCTTGGCGAGTGAAATGGTTATCTTTTGCAATTTCCCTTCACTAGCAATGATATCGGAAGATACTTTTTCTAGGTCAACAGATAACTGTTTGATATATTTTTCTCTGACTAATGTACCATGCTCTTCTGACTGCATCCTTCGAATTCTTAACCAATCTTTTCCGACCCATATCCCACTCTGAGTTATCAAAGAATCATTGTCAGTAAGTTTACTTCGATATTTTTTTATGTCAGATAAAGAATCGACAACATAGACTGAGGCAAGAATATTTTTTGCAAACTTATGACTAACAAAATCAGACAACCGCTTCTTCTGCGCTGACTCATTAAATGCTGCTTCATTATTTCCATCAAAAACAAGCAGCTCGCCTTCGGAAAGATTATCAATTTGCTCTAAAATGTTATTGAAATGTTTAGACTCATTCGCCTCTAGATATGCGCCTAAAACAGTTTCGACGGCCTCCTCCCAGCCAGACTCAACCACCAACGAATCTTTTAGCTTCTCTTCAATGAATGAATCATTTTTTTTCAGCCATTCACCTAATATTTCATTTTCAGCCGAGCGGTTTTGTAATGTTTCCAGCGAGGATTTCCGACCTACCATTTCCTCACTTTTAGACTTCAAAAAATGAACTCTATCCATCTCTTTCTTAGCTTGATCTCTCAGAGCCGTGATCTGAGTTTTATAGGATTTCAATTCACTCTGAATCGAGACAATCTCTTCTTCCGATCTTCTTAAAATCGTCTCTTGACCCTCTAGATCGAATGTCTTCAATTTTAATTGCAACTTCGCCTTCTCTTCCTCAAGATCCTTCCGTCTTGTTTCCGCAGATGCCAGAGATTTATCCAAATACTCGATTTTTGATCTAACGCTATTTGTTTCTTGTCTCAGATTCTCATTCTTTTGATTAATTCCCTCCCAAGATAGTTGAGATACAGAATTTTTTTCCTTAAGTTCATTAGCCTTAACTTTTAGTTTCGCCTCAATAGCTATCCTTTCGTCCAGCTTCGGTAAAATCTTGGTGAGCTCCTCCTCCAACGCAAGGCATTTTTCACTATCATGTTCTAAATTTTGCTTAGTCTCGAGAAAACTTTCCTCTGTTTGTCTGATTTCTCTCTCTAAATCATCTGATCTCTGCTTCGCATTTTCGATCGATTGCTCTATCCTCGCAACCTCGTTGCCTATCTCATAAAATGCAGCCTGTTTTTTATTAAAAATTTCACCCTCATCAGATAAACTAACTCTCAGTTTTTCGATTTTTGTCTCAATTTCAAATCTATTTGCATTAATGCTCTCTTTCTCAATCTCAAAAGAGGCGATTTTCTCTTTTAAAGCGACCAAATCAAGATCATGAGACTTCCACTTTAGTCCAAGTACCTCTGATTCCACTTGTCTTTTTTCTTTTTTAATTGCTGTATATTTTTCAGCAGCTTTTGCCTGTCTTTCAAGCCTTGAGAGCTGCCTGCCAAGTTCCTCTCTTATATCTGCCAACCGCTCCAAATTTTCTTCAGTCCTAGAAATTCTGTTTTCAGTGTCTCTCCGACGCTCTTTATACTTTGAAATTCCTGCAGCTTCTTCAACATGACCTCGCAGTTCATCAGGTTTTGATTCGATTAGTTGTGAAATCATTCCCTGCTCAATAATGCCGTATCCTCTGGCACCAAGACCAGTTCCCAAAAATATATCCGTTATATCTCGTCGCCTACATTTTGTGCCGTTTAAAATGTAATTTGATTGTCCGTCTCTGGTGACTTTTCTCTTAACACTAATCTCATTATAGTTCGCATATTCACCCTTAACTCTTCCTAGGGTATTGTCAAAAATTAGCTCCACAGTAGCCTGTCCTACCGGTTTTCGAGCGCTTGAACCGTTGAAAATTACATCTGACATCTGATCGCCACGAAGATTTTTTGCAGACATCTCACCCATAACCCATCTAACTGCATCAATGACATTAGATTTTCCGCAACCATTGGGGCCTACCACAGCGCATAAGTTACTTGGGAAAATAACAGTCGTGGGATCCACAAATGATTTAAAACCAGAAATTTTTATTGACTTGAGACGCATAGAATTTTAGTTTTTTCGTGTTTTCATATTTTACACATTTAACCATCCAAAAAAACATATAATCAGGTTTGTTTGCACTATTGATTCATTAGAATTTTCTCTTCGGCTTTCCTTACTCCATCCAGGTAACTTTGGTAATAAGGATCATTTTTTTCTGTGTTATCTAATCCTCTTTGCCAAAAAAAGATTGCTTCTTCGAAATTATTATCAAGGTATGCCCTGACGCCCATTAAACCTAGTATAATTGGTTGATTGCTGTCAGCTTTATATGCCCTCTCAATTGCTTGATTTACCGACTCATTAAAACTTCTATCATTGGCTAAAAATAAGTTTTCAGCATATTGCGATAGCAAATTTGGATCGTCAGGGGAATATGATAAAGCAAGATCATAAAACTCGGATGCGGCATCAAAGTTTCCTTGAGACTTTTCATAGTTTGCCAGCAAAACAGCATACAAGACATTCTGTGGTCTTTTATCAAGACTCCTGCGCATATTATCAATTAATTCTTCATTAATCTCAGAGTCCTCACTGCTGGGAGTTTCATTTTCAAGTAATTGAGCGACGATAACATCCTCATGAGATCCAATTTTTGAGTATAGAAGTGCAGTAAACATAAGAGTACAGAACACTGCGGTGATGAAGACAGCTTTCTCGTTTACTGACAAAATGGTTTCTCTGTCTTTATTATGAGACTGAAAAAATATAAAGCACAGGTAGGACAAGGAGGAAGTTGTTAAAAATAAGAGTGAAGCAATCCACACAAAACTCATTTTTCCAAATCTCTGTCTTTACTCTGAGAAATATAGTTCTTGGTAGACATGGAATATACCCACCAAAAGCCAATTAGTAACACAATAAAAGGCGCTAACCACAGGAAGTATGTGTTTTTGTTAAATTTTGGATCGTAGAGAATAAAATCTGAATATCTTTCTGTTAACGCTCTCTTAATATCCTTATCATCTAATCCTTGCTCCAGCAAGCGTTGTATTTCCTCTTTTAAATCATTAGATATAGGCGCGTTAGAATCGGCTAAATTTTGGTTTTGGCACTTAGGACATCTGAGCTCCTCCAATAAATTTTGGTATCTTTTTAGATAGGCATCATCAGAGAAAGTAATTAACTGTTCAGCATTTAGCACTGAGATGAGCAAAGAAATTAAAAATAGTAATAAATATCTCATTTGATTGCGTTTTCTAAAGCGTAATATTTATCCTTGAATTCATTTTGCCAAATTCGCTCATCAAGAACGCCTACTCTCTTGTGCATGATTATACCGTATGCATCTACCAAATAAGTTTCTGGCGCCCCATATACGCCCAGATCAAAACCCAATTTACCATCAGGATCAAAAATTGAAAAAATATATGGATCTCCCTTATCGTCCAACCAGTCACCAGCTAGAGATTCTTGATCCTTATAATTTAATCCAATTATTTTAACTCCTCTTTTTGATAATTCGACTAACATAGGATGTTCAATTCGACATGCGTAACACCAAGTTGCCCATACATTTAAAAGAAATGGTTGGCCTAATAATTGTTCCTGTGTGAGCACGTTTTCAGCATCAAGTGTTCTTAGCTCGAATGTCGGGATATTTTTGCCGATGAGCGCTGAAGGTAAATGTTTTGGATCATTCTCCAAGCCCCTGTAGAGGAATCCCAGCGTTAGCAGGAAAAAAATAATAGGCGCACTCAGTAAAATCTTTTTCATATCGTTAATGCTTGTTTCTTTGGAAAATATTCATGATTTTCTGCGATTGAAGCTTGCAATAATGCCGCCAACCGCAATTAAAAATCCGCCAATCCAGATAAATCTCACCATTGGCTTTACATACAAACGAACAGACCATTCATTGTTATTTATTGGCTCTCCCAAAGAAATATAAATATCCTTAAGAAGATTTGTGCGAATACCTGCCTCCGTCATGACATCTCTGCCTGAAAAATAACGTCGTTTTTCGGGTGCAACAGACCCCCTTAAATTATCACCAACATATATATCAAAAACCCCTTGACTGGCGGAATAATTTGGGCCCTCGATCTCATTTAGTTCTCTAAAATTAAACCTATATCCAGAGATGTAAGTGCTTGAACCAGGTTTCATGCGCAAATCTTCTTGGGTGCTGTACGCACTACTGAGACCCACTCCCAATATTAAAATAGCGAGCCCACAATGCGCCACGGTCATTCCCAAGAAAGATTTATTTTTAATAACTCCAACCATCTTCGTCCTTAATTTCAGGTGAATATCTTCTATTAATGTCAAAAAAATCCATAATACTGCGATAAACGTTATCAGAGCTGACCAAGAGAAACTGTAATTTCTACTGAATGCCTCAATGGCAAACACAACAAAAATGGAAGAAATTAAACATATCACCAAAGGTAATATTACCCGCTTCATTGATTCAGAGAGGTTAGAGGTGCTCCAACGAGAGCTGGCCGACATACCCATGAAAATTGCCAGAGCAACCGTAGTAGGTACAAAAAAGAAATCAAAATATGGAGGACCTACAGATATCTTACCTAAGTTAAGAATATCACTAACAAGTGGATAGAGGGTGCCTATAAGGACGATTATTGTCATGCTCACAAGCAACATGTTGTTGATTACTAACAGAAGCTCACGCGTCCAGCCGTTCGCATTTTGATTTGACGCCAATTTGTGACCCTTAAAAGCAAAAAGAAAAAGCGAACCACCCACAAATAATGCTAACATCACCAGCAAGAAAACTCCCCTTTCTGGGTCAGTCGCGAATGCATGAACTGATGTCAGAACGCCAGATCTAACTAAGAATGTTCCCAATAGACTCAGAGAAAATGCAGCTATCGACAAAAGAATTGTCCAAGTTACGATGGTACCCTTCTTCTCTGTCACTGAAGAGCTGTGCATCAAGGCAGTAGCGATCAACCATGGCATCAATGAGGCATTCTCTACCGGATCCCAAAACCACCAGCCTCCCCAACCAAGCTCATAATACGCCCACCAACTACCGAGCGTAATACCCGCCGTAAGAAAAGCCCAAGCGATATTGATCCAGGGTCGACACCAAGCTATGTACTCTTTTTCCATGGTTCCCGAAATCAATACGGCAATTGCAAAAGCGAAAGGAACTGCCAGACCCACATAGCCCATGTATAAGAGAGGTGGATGGATTATCAAACCGAAGTCTTGTAGCAAAGGATTAAGATCACCACCCTCCTCTGGTGCTATCGGAAGAATGCGTTCAAATGGATTCGAGGTAAAAATTAAAAAAAGCAAAAACCCAAGTGAAATTATCGCAAGGACCGACAGCATATGACTTCTAAATTTTGCTGAGATCTTCGAGCCTAGAAATGCTACACCAGCTGTCCAGCCTCCTAAAACCAGCATCCAAAGCAAGAGAGATCCCTCATGAGCCCCCCACACTGCACTAACTTTATATACCAAAGGAAGAAGGGTATTCGAATTCTGTGCAACGTATCTCACTGAGAAATCATCAATCAAAAAACATACCGTCAGACAAATAAATGACGTTAGTATCAAAAGTAAGTGATTAATCGCGAGTGGTCGACTTAACCTCAACCAAATCCCATTCTGGAATTGCGTATATAAAATAGGAGTAACAAGCATTAAGACGCAGGTGCAGAGAGCTAAAATTAAAGAAATCTGTCCTATCTCTGCAATCATAATTATTTGTTCTTGTAATTAGTAGATTTTAAATAGTCCATCGTTTCGGTTAACTCTGGTGGCGTATAATTTTCATCGTGTTTCGCTAGTACCTGAGAAGCGATCAACTCTCCAGAATCTTTAATAACACCTGTCGCAATAGCAGCTTCATTTTCGGCGAATAGATCTGGCAAAATACCGTCAAAAACAACTGCGATAAAGGCATTCCCATCAGTAAGAGTAAATTCAACTGCTAATGTCTCATCAAATCGTTTAATACTATCTTCGACGACCATACCACCTACTCGTAAGGTGGATCCTTTCCTATACTCATCATTTTTTATTTGGGAAGGTGTGTAGAAAAAATTCGCATTTTGCCCAAGCACATATATGATGAGACCGGCCGCAAGAGTTGCGAATAGCAACACTAAAAGAATAATTTGAAGTCGCTGTTTTCTAATAGGATGCATTATCTGAACCCATAAACTCTATTTTTAACTTTTTTAGTAATTTTCTTCTTTTTAAAATCGGGTTTAAAACTAAGGACAATAATAAAAATGACGTCAGGAGTACCGAACTCCAAACAAAAACACCATGGCCATCCATGAAGATGAGTTGTGCAAAATTATCAAATTGAAAAGTCATTGACATCAACCATGTAGACAATAAAATTTATTTTAAAACAAGGGTACGGACCCAGTTTGTTTTCCGTTCACGTAATAATATCTCCGCACGAACAGCCAACATTAAGACCACAGCATAGAGCAGATAGAACCCCACGATCATAATAAGAAGTGGGTAAAACATATCTGGATGCATCGATGGTGCCGAGGTAAATTTAATGGTCGCTGGCTGATGAAGGGTAAACCACCAATCTACCGACTTGTATATGATTGGGATATTAACAGTCCCTACAATCGCCAAAAAGGCACTTGCTTTCTCCCCAGAGTTTGCATTATGGAACGATCGTCCCAGAGAATAGACTCCCACATACAGAAACAAAAGAATAAGCATCGATGTCCCACGCGCATCCCAAACCCAGAAACTTCCCCATGTTGGTTTTCCCCACAAACTTCCAGTTAAAAGCCCAACTAACGTAAACACAACACCAATGGGGGCTGCACATTTCATCACCCAGAAAGCTAATTTTATTCTCCATATAAGTCCAATAGCACCAGCGATTGCCATAAGGAAATAACCTGCTAGTGCTAAAAAATTTGAGGGAACATGAATGTATATAATTCTAAAACTGTTACCCTGCTTTGCATCAGCTGGCGCATACCCGAGACCCAAAACGAGTCCGATCACCAAGAGAAAAAAAGTGAGCCATGCTAGAAAAGGTAATATCTTGCCTGTGATCTGATAAAACCACTTTGGAGAAGCGAATTTGTGAAACCAGGTCCATTGCATAAACTGACCCCACACTATTCAATCATCGAGGAACGAAATATTCCTGATATCGCTAAAGGGCTCAACACAACTAAAATGCAAAATATAGAGCTTAGTGCAGCGAGCGGATATCTCCAATTCATTCCATCAGCCATGTAGTAAATTACCGAGCTTCCAAATATTATGATGGGAACATATAGAGGCAGAATAATTAATGCCAACAGAAAGCTTTTGTCTTTGGTCGGAACGGTTAAGGCTGCACCGATGGATCCGAGAAGCGTGAAACATGCAGTACCAATAATTAATCCAACCAAGAGTGGTATCAATGCATTCTCGGGCATTGGCAAAAATAATCCTAAAAATGGTGCAGTGATCGCGATCGGCAAAGATTTACTAATCCAATGCGCGGTCATTTTTCCTAAAAGTGGCAAAAAAAGTAAATTTGGAGTTATGATCATTTGTTCAAGGGAACCATCATTATAGTCTTCATCGAAAATTGATCCCGCAGAAAGTAGCACTGATAGTAGGGCCATGATCCAAATGATTCCTGGAGCTACTTTTTGAAGAGCCAAACTATACGAGCCAAGACTCAGTGGCATTAGTAAAACTATCATGACGAAGAAAATTAATGGATTTAATGATGCCGACTTTCCCCTGAAGGAAACTACAAGATCTCTCTTTAAGTAAGATATAAATAAATTTTCTTTAGTGGCAAAAATCATGGTATTGCCTTCTCCAACTGAATTGTTTTTACATCGGAGATAGATACGTTTTGATGACTTGCGTATACCACTATTCCCTGATTATTTTTATGAGCTTCTATCAAGTCTTTTAACAATGTAAAACCATCGCTATCCAATGTGTTAAAGGGCTCATCAAGAAACCAAATTTTTGCATCACTCACCAATATTCTAGCGAGTGTCAATTTTCTTTGTTGGCCCACAGATAATTCACTGCATAAAACATTTTTTTTCTCTGAGAGACCCATGTCTTCGAGAGCCTTTATCAATGACTCACATTTTTTATCCCTACCAGATATCCATGCTAAATTCTCAAGGGCTGTCAAGGAAGATTTTAGGGCCACTTTATGACCCACGTATACTAGATTACTCAAATATTCAAACCTGGTCCGATTAATGTCAATGTGGTTATATTCTATGTTGCCTTCCGAGGGATGAAGTGCTCCTATTAACATTCTTAAAAGCGTCGTTTTGCCGCTTCCATTCTTTCCTTTTACATGGACCACATCACCTTGAAATACATCAAACGTAATTGGTTCAAAAATAGGCTTTTCATTTCGGTAGAAGGTAAGGTTTTTCAGACTTAAAATTGCAGTATCCAAATACGCCTCTTAAAAAAAACTTGCGTTGGTATTATGCCAGAAAAGACAATTTGGTTCTTAAATTATTTTTAAAATATGACTGCAGAGACATAAGTTATATAATTTAAATTCATAAATCTCTAAAAAGAAAAATGAAAATATATAAAGTTGGAGGAGCAGTGAGAGATCGATTGCTCTCCTTTCAATATCACGAAACCGACTGGGTAGTTATAGGATCCTCTCCTGAGGAGATGATTAACCTCGGCTTCACTCCTGTAGGGAGAGATTTTCCAGTCTTTCTTCATCCAAAGACAAAGGAAGAGTATGCGCTTGCCAGAACTGAGAAAAAGATCAGTGTAGGACACCAAGGTTTCGAATTTTATACAGATCCAGAAATAACACTTGAGGAAGATTTAGGCAGGAGAGATCTTACAATTAACGCAATTGCTGAAGATTCAAAAGGCGTGTTAATAGATCCCTATGGTGGTGTAAAGGATGTCGAAGATAAGATACTTCGTCATGTATCAGACGCGTTTATTGAGGATCCTCTCCGAGTATTTCGTGTAGCGCGATTCTATGCAAGATATCAGCATCTTGGTTTCAAAATTGCAAAGGCCACAAAAACACTCATGATCGATATTGTTGATTCAGGAGAAATATTAACCCTATCAAATGAACGCATTTGGTCAGAAATTGAAAGTGCCATGAGAGAGATTGCACCGCATTCATTTTTTTCCTGTCTTTTAGAGACAAGAGCATTGCGAGAAATTATTCCAGAGGTATTTCAAAAGATGAGCGAAAACTCAGAAAATAAAGAAAAATCTTTAGCATTGATGAAATCTGTCGCAGCGGAAATAAATGAAATTGAATTGCGCTTTGCCTCACTTTTTTGGTCGTTATTACCTGAGTTAGAATATAAGCCAGATTTGATAAAAACGATATTTAAACGACTTAAAGCTCCCAATAAATTTACCGAAGTAGCAACTTTGTTTTATCGCAATATTGAGAGAGCATGGATTTCGCCATACCTTGATCCACCCTCCATTATTTCTATGACAAAAGAAATGGGTATTCTTAAAAATTCAGAGCTTTTTGATATGCTATTAAGGTTTTTTGTAAAAGTATGGCAAGTGGAAAACAAAAATTCCGCTGAGATTGAACGAACAGAGAGCTTTTTGAAATCAGTTCATAAAGAATTGAACAAAATCAAGATAGATGATTTCGAAATAAGTAATCTCAGCGGTCACGAAATTGGTAAAAAACTAGAGAAAGCACAAACAAAGATAATCATAGAATTACAAAAAGCTAGTTAAAAGGTCCTATTTATGAGCAAAAAAAATGAGGCATACCCAGTGGTATTAATTACAGGCGCTGCTAAGCGAATAGGTGCCGAGCTCGCTCGCTTATTTTCCACCAACGGATTTACCTGTATTATTCATTACAACACATCGAAGCATGAAGCCGATGAATTAGCAAAAAGCCTCAATGAAAAACGATCTGATAGTTGCTTCACAATTCAGGGTGATCTAAATACTGAGAGTACAGTCACGAAAATTTTCGAATTTTGCACTCAGCTTGGGCGACTTGACGTATTGGTCAACAATGCCTCAAGTTTTTATCCTACGCCATTGGACGATTGTAATCAGGCTCAGTGGGACGATCTCATTAACAGCAATCTAAAATCTCCATTTTTTATCGCAAAAGCTCTTGCACCCCTTCTTCGAAAAAATAATGGGTCCATCGTTAATATTTCAGATATGCATGCACGACAGGCACTCGCAAATCATCCAATATACTCAATTGCTAAAGCTGGAAACATTGCAATGACAAAAACGTTAGCGAAAGAGCTCGCACCCAATGTGAGAGTCAATAGCGTGGCGCCTGGAGCAATTTTATGGCCCGAGCATGAAACCGACGATCTTGAAAAACAACAGTCGATATTAAGCAAAGTTCCAATGGGTAAGCTAGGCTCAGAAAAGGATATTACAGAGACTACTTATTTTCTTGCGGTCGAGGCAACATATATGACGGGACAAACGATTGCAGTCGATGGTGGAAGCTCTAATTCTCTCTAAAAATCGGATCAGAAATCAAAAATCAATTTCCTTCAAAAACTGTTTTGACTTATCAAATCTCTCCCAATGCGATTGATAACTAAGTCCCGTCTCTGGATGGATTTGGTCTCCAATGAGCACCGCCATTGGTAATAAAACAAACGCATTCTTCAATAATTCATCTCGAGGTAATTTAATTCCATCTACCTCTCCAACCATGTCATCTACCGTTATAATATCGATATCTAAAGTTCTTGGTCCAAATTTAGGTGCTTTTCGATCCCGACCATGTTGATCTTCAATTTTCTTTAGTATGGTTGATATCTCCCCCACTCTGAGATTTGTTTCCACACCGACTACTAAATTGTAAAAATTATCACCTTCAAAGCCGACTGCAGTGCTCTCATAAACAGGCGAAAGACTTAGCTGTCCAAAGATCGCTGCCAAAGAATCAATACATGAGCGAATATTTTCCGAGCGATTGACATTACTGCCAATACTCAAATAAACGTTTGCCATCAGTCCTTAATTCCTCGTTCTATAATTACACCCACATCTTTAGATCCCCTGAGTGCACCAGGTTTGCTAATTCTCAATTTTACCCATGGGACAGAAAACTCAGACATTACAATGTTGATTACCGATTCTGCGAGGGCTTCGATAAGGAAGAATTCACTTTTTTCTATAAAACCAATAAGTCTTTTTGATATCGACTTGTAATTTAATGCATATTGAATATCGTCAGTCTGTCCTGCCTTTGAGATATCATGAGCCATATCTAAGTCCAGGCTCACTATCTGTTTTACCTCTCTTTCCCAATCAAAGATTCCGATAATTGTTTCAATTTCTAATTCGCGTATGTAAACGATATCTGCCATAAAAGTATGTCCTAAAGTTCTATTTAATTTCTTGAAGCGTGTCTAATGGCCATCTCGGTCGGGTCTCTATAGCCATGGTGCTTCTCTCTCCGTTTGATAAACGCGCATGACCCGCATAAGCAATCATTGCACCATTGTCTGTGCAAAATTCTAACCTCGAATAAAAAACATTAATACCAATTTGCTTTAACGTATCATTCATTTTTTTTCTAAGCCGGTGATTTGCCGAAACGCCTCCTGCGATAACCAATGAATTCAAACCTGTTTGCTTAATAGCTCTTTTACACTTGGTTATCAAAGTATCTATGACAGCTTCTTGAAATCCTGCACAGATATCATGCTTTACCTTTGGTATTTTTATATCTTGCTCGTTGATAAGGTTTCTTGTATGTGTTTTTAATCCGGAAAAACTCATATCCAAACCAGGTTTATCGGTCATTGGCCTTGGAAAGTGATATTTTTTGTAATTACCTTTGTCAGCTAACTCGCCAATGATTGGTCCTCCGGGATAACCAAGGCCTAATAGCTTTGCAACCTTGTCAAAAGCTTCACCCGCCGCATCATCGAGTGACTCTCCCAATAGCTCATAATCGCCGATCCCTCTAACTGAAACAATCTGTGTATGCCCCCCTGAAACAAGGAGTGCCAAAAATGGAAAACTAGGAGCTTTTTCTTCCAACATCGGAGACAGCAAGTGAGCTTCCATGTGGTGTATGCCAATGACAGGTATATTTAATGCAAAAGCTAGAGATGTCGCAATAGCACCACCAACCATTAACGATCCCGCCAGACCTGGACCTGCCGTGTAAGCAATACCATCAAGATTTTCTTTTTTGAGATTTGAGTTATCTAAAACGCGGTCAAGCAATGGTAAGATCTTTCTAATATGATCCCGTGACGCAAGTTCTGGTACAACTCCTCCAAAATCAGCATGCAATCTAACCTGAGAATACAATTCATGTGCCAAAAGACCTTTTTCTCCATCATAAATAGCTAATCCAGTCTCATCGCATGAGGTTTCGATTCCTAGAACTATCATTCAAAAAAACCTTTAAGAAGAATTCAATTATTAAATTGGGTTGTATTATCCAAATTGTAAACATTTATGATGGGTATTTTAACTTAAAAAATTTTTGCACTATCAAACTGAAATGTATAGACTGTCGCGCTTTGATTGTTAAGAACAAATAAAATACAGGAAAATATATGCCGAGTGTTCGCATAAAAGAGAATGAACCTTTTGACATAGCATTAAGAAGATTTAAAAGATCTTGTGAGAAAGCTGGTGTTTTGGCTAAAGTGAGAGCTTGTGAATTCTATGAGAAACCCACTTGGGTCAGAAAAAGAAAAGCAGCAGCTGCCGTTAAAAGAAATCAAAAGAAAGTATCCAGAGAGTCAAGACGCTTTAATCGACTCTACTAGATTCTTCCCATTAGAAATCACATCCATCATTCCGAGAATTCTTAAGGTTCTTGGTGTCTATAACAAGCAGAGCGGAAAATGATATGTCTCTCAAGGATGAAATAAACAAAGAAATGAAAGCGGCTATGAAAAGTCGCGATAAAGATCGTCTGAAAACCATTCGACTTATTCTATCTGAGATAAAGCGAGTCGAAGTGGATGAGAGAATCACAGTGGATGATCAACGAACTCTTTCGATATTAGCTAAAATGATAAAACAACGGCGAGATTCAATTGCTCAGTACGACAGCGCGGGGAGAACTGAACTGTCTAAAATAGAGACGGATGAAATAACCGTGATAAATGAGTTTCTTCCTGAAGCGCTAACGGATGATGAAATCAATAATTTGATAGAAAAAGCGATATCAGAAACAGGAGCCGAGTCAATGAAAGATATGGGGAGAGTTATGGGCATAATCCGACCTCAAATCCAGGGAAGAGCAGACGCAGGTGAGGTCAGCAAGCGCGTTAAAGAAGCACTAAACTCGTAAATCAATCAGTGTCACATTGACTTAAAAACAGCTAAACTGGGAGTAAAATCTGATTATGCTTGCTAATGGCTGGATTAATTCCACAATCTTTTATCGATGAGGTCCTTGATCGTACTGATATAGTCGACATCATAAGCTCTCGTGTTCAATTAAAAAAAGCTGGTAAAAATTATTCTGCTTGCTGTCCATTTCATGAAGAAAAAACACCCTCGTTCACAGTGACTCAAGAGAAGCAGTTTTATCA
>ENA-OSEY01000380-OSEY01000380.1-marine-metagenome-genome-assembly--contig:-NODE-380-length-32866-cov-3.759523_pt1 | contig 32866 bp, 26 predicted proteins | sample MGYA00248465_ERZ534230 | MGnify/ENA primary metagenome ERZ534230 (study PRJEB26409, sample SAMN06344110) | marine metagenome | isolation source: Sea water from surface | place: Atlantic Ocean:Southern... | reverse complement strand
CTTTACACCGGCCTTTTAACTAGGGGCAGCCTTAGCCCAGCCATCAGCGCAGTTGGCGTAACAGCGATGCCGTTATCAGCGGTGATCAGCAATTATATCAAGATTGGATTTATCCATATCATCCCGCGCGGATTGGACCATATTTTATTTGTTCTTGGCCTGTTTTTCTATGCCCCCCGCTGGCGCCCTTTGCTTGTGCAAATCACTATTTTCACCCTTGCCCACAGCCTGACCTTGGCATTGGCGTCACGCGGGCTGGTCACCGTCCCTGCAACAATTGTTGAACCCTTGATTGCCGCGTCAATCGCTTATGTGGCACTGGAAAATCTATGGCAGAAAAAGCTGCGCTTATCGCGGTTGCTGATCATTTTTGCTTTTGGGTTGTTACACGGCCTTGGCTTTGCCGCGGTGCTTTCTGACATCGGCCTGCCAAGCACTGATTTTCTGATCAGCCTGATCAGCTTTAACATTGGTGTCGAACTTGGTCAGATCACAGTGATTGCCGCTGCATTGATTCTCAGCCGTTTGCTACCACTCTCGCCAGATCGCTACCGGCGTTTTATTGCTGTTCCCTCATCCTTGGTGATTGGCATTATTGGGATAGGAATAGCTGCCGAGCGACTGGTCGGAGTCTGGCTGTCATAAATTACACCCACTCCAGCTAAAAACACGCCTCAAGCAGTGCACGTGTGTTTTTGGCAGTCAAAGCCCGCGGGTTTCCCCCAGCACTGGGGTCGTTGAGTGCCGCTGAAACGATGCGGTCGAAATCAGCGTTGCCAAGATCTTGAAGCCCTAGATCAGTGAGATTTTTTGGAATATTTAAATGTGTCACCAACCCGCCAACAAAATCATAAAACCCATCAAAACCACCCTCGATGTCAAGATAACGTGCAGCGGAAACAAAACGGTCTTCAATTTCACTTCGGTTAAACCGCATCACCGCCTGCATAACAACAGCATTTGTGGTGCCGTGATGGGTATGATAAATTGCCCCAATTGGATGCGATAATGCATGGATCGCCCCAAGGCCCTTTTGAAAGGCTGTCGCCCCCATCATGGCTGCACTCATCATATGGGCGCGTCCAGTAAGATTGGCGGGATCATCATAAACGACTGTCAGATTCTCTTTGACCAGTCGCATACCCTCTAGGGCAATGCCTTGGCTCATCGGATGGTAATGAGGTGATGAAAACGCTTCGAGACAATGGGCAAAGGCATCCATGCCAGTGCCCGCGGTGATAAAATCAGGCATCTCAACTGTCAGTTCAGGATCGCAAATTACCACGCTCGGTAATATTTTCGGATGAAAAATAATTTTCTTTTCCGCCGTTTGCGAATTGGTAATAACTGACGCTCGGCCAACCTCTGATCCGGTGCCAGCAGTTGTTGGAACGGCAATAATAGGGGCAATCGTATCAGCGTTAGCACGTGTCCACCAATCACCAATATCCTCAAAATTCCACACTGGAAGGGTTTGCCCAACCATAAACGCAATCACCTTACCAAGGTCGAGGCTTGAGCCGCCACCAAAAGCAATTACCCCATCATAACCACCAGTTTTATAAGCCACCAACCCGGCTTCCATATTGATCTCAGTGGGATTGGGGTCAACCTCAGCAAATAATGCTGCATCAAACCCAGCCGCAGTTAGGCTAGCCAGCACATTTTGGGTGATCGGCAAATTAGCCAGACCTTTGTCTGTGACCAATAAAGGCTTTTTAATCCCGGCGTGCCGGCAGGCTTCGGCTAGTTCAACAATGCGGCCCGCACCAAACCAAATAGTCGTGGGATAGGACCAGTTTGTTTTCAATGTCATCATTATCCACCCTTTTTCATATGATACGATTTGGGACGAGTCAGATTATGAAAACCAATTTCCGATAGACTGCCGCCGCGGCCGGTATCTTTACACCCGGTCCAGCATAACGCCGGATCAAGATAATCACATCTATTCATGAATACCGTGCCGGTTTCCAATTGATCTGCAACAAGCGTGGCCCGGTCGAGATCACGCGTCCATAGCGCTGCGGTCAGCCCATAGTCGCTGTCATTCATCAGCCTTATGGCTTCCGCATCATCTTTTACTTTCATAATACCGACCACCGGGCCAAAGCTCTCCTCGCGCATCACCGGCATGGTGTGATCAACATCAATGAGAATCTGAGGCATCAAATAAGCTCCGTTATTTGCTGGGAACGCCGCCGGATCAATCAGCGCCCGCGCCCCACGCGATACTGCATCATCGGTTTGGGCGCGAACCAAGGCGGAAAAACGTTCATGTGCCATGGGTCCCAACGTTGTGTCAGGATCAAGCGGATTACCGAGTCTATAGCCATTCACAATGGACACGGCCTTTTCAATAAACTTTTCAAATAAAGTGTCCGCCACATAAATGCGCTCAATGCCGCAACAGCACTGACCAGAATTAAACATTGCACCATCAATGAGTGTTTCAGCAGCCAACTCAACATCAGCATCATGCATAACATAGCCTGGATCTTTGCCACCAAGTTCTAGCCCAAGCCCAGTAAAGCTGCCTGCCGCAGCCTGCTCAATGGCCCTACCACCATCGACCGAACCAGTGAAATTCACAAAGCCGAATGATTTATCGGCAATCAACTGTCCGGTTGTAGCATGATCCAAATATAAATTCTGGAACACATCTGGAGGGACGCCTGCCTGGTGAAAGGCCTCAGCCAGCCTTTCACCGACCACAATGGTTTGTGTGGCATGTTTCAGCAAAACTACATTTCCAGCAATCAGCGCCGGTGCCACCGCATTTATCGCCGTCATAAAGGGATAATTCCACGGCGCGATGACCAGCACCGCCCCATGCGGCACGCGTTTTATATATCGCTGAAATTTATTGCTATCTTCGATAGCGATGGGTGCCAGACTGCGCGGTGCAATATCTGCCATAAAGCTCGCACGCTCTTGAAAACCACCAAATTCACCACCGTAACGGACAGGCCGCCCCATTTGCCATGCCAATTCTGGCACAATATCATCATTTTGCTGCCCAATAATATCTACTGCCGCTTGCACCAAATTTATGCGTTCAGCAAGTGGTCGCGCCGCCCAATGAGCTTGCCCCGCATGCGCCTTAGCCACAGCTTGTCTCGCCGCCGCCAACGATAATGCCTCACGCACAGCATAAAGGGTGCCATCAACTGGTGAGATGCATTTTAATGCCACTGACATATTTAGGCTCTCTCGAATCCTCGACGCACCTCATAGTCGGTGACCTTACTGTCAAAATCCTCCTGTTCCCAGCGGGCCGCCCGCACATAATGATCAACCACGGCATCACTCATCGCCGTACGAAGCATTTCCGACTGATCAAGTGCAACGGCTGCGTCGCGCAGGCTGGAAGGAATTGAACGTGCGGCATCTGCTTGATAGGCATCGCCTGTGAATTCGGCTTCTAGTGTTAAATTGTCTTCAATGCCCTTTAGCCCGGCGGACAATTGACTTGCCAGTGCCAAATAGGGATTAAGATCAGACCCACCAACACGGCATTCAACCCGAATATTCTGGCTATTCTCGGCAACCACACGGTAGCCAGCCGTCCGATTATCAATCGACCAAATTGCTTTGGTTGGCGCAAAAGTGCCAACCTTGAAGCGCTTGTATGAATTTACATAAGGAGCTAAGAAATAGGTCGTATCATCTGCATAGGTCAAAAGCCCAGCAAGATAGCTTTGCATTATTTTTGACATGCCATGTGGTTGTGCCGGATCAAAAAAAACCGCCTCACCATCTACGCTTCGAAGCGATTGGTGGATATGGCTTGATGAGCCGGCATAATCGTGATGCCATTTTGCCAAAAATGTAATCGCCCGGTCATTTAAAAAGGCAATTTCCTTTACAGCATTTTTGACCATAACATGCACGTCCCCCATACGTAACGCATCAGCATAATGCACATTGATTTCAGCCTGGCCAGCATCGGCTTCACCCTTGGTGTTTTCAACGATGATACCGGCACCATGCAGCCCATTACGGATTTGCCGCATTAGGCTCTCTTCTTTTGTCGTCTGAAAAATATGGTAATCTTCATTGTAAGGGCTGATGGGCGTCATGGCATGATATTCCGCATCGCGGATGGTCTCGAAGGTTTCTCGAAACACAAAAAACTCCAGCTCGGTGGCGGCCATCATGGCCAGCCCCAGATCTGCCGCCCGTTTGAGCTGTTGCTTTAGCACTGTACGTGGGGCATGCGGCACCAGTTCATGCGTATGATGATCTAGCAGATCACACAATACCAAGGCAGTACCCTCTAGCCATGGCAGGACACATAATGTGTCAAGATCGGGCCGCATGACATAATCGCCATAGCCAGCTGACCAGCTGGTTGACTCGTAGCCATCAACAGTTTCCATTTCAAGATCAGTGGCAATTAGGTAATTACAGCAATGTGTCTCTTCCCAAGCATTATCAACAAAAAACTTCGCGTGAAACCGCTTACCCATGAGACGTCCCTGCATATCGGGAAAGGCCGCAATTACCGTATCAATGCTGCAATTAGCAACAGCAGCACGCAGTGATTTCATTGAGAGAATTTCCGACATAAATTTTAGCCCCCCTTTTTTTGCTTGTTAAGTCAAGTAAGGCATGAGACTTTGCGCAACACAATCCGTCTAAGACTGAATTTAAAACTTTATGAAAATTTTTATAGCCGTAGCCAGTGCTTCTTTTTCGACAAGAGTTAGGCACTTCATATCCACATTTCTTTTAATCCAGAAAGTTTTAATTACTAATCTGGCACCAACTAGACCCGCAGCCTATAGTCGCGTTTTGGCGTCAAAAAAACTCAACTGCTTAGCGATTTGAACGGTCTTATTTGCAGCTTTGCGGACTCCTTGCCGCTTCCGACTGCCCAGCTTAACGTAGATCTTTTTAGCCTCATCACGAAATCCAGCGGTTTTACGCGCTGTTGCAATGCGTAAGCGGGCCGCCTGGACCGCGGTCTTGTGATCAACGATAGGTGCCGGGTAGTGCTGGTCAATCACACACCCTACACGGCGTTGCATCTCAGTATCCATTTTTGCTGGTTCATGAACCCACATAGCAGACAAATTTTGCAATTCTGGCACCCAACGCCTGATAAATACACCCTCCGCATCATGATCCATTGATTGCTTAATTGGATTATAAATCCGCACAGCATTAATGCCGGTGATACCCGACTGCATCTGGATTTGGCTGTAGTGAATGCCCGGCTCATAATCAGTAAATAACCGAGCTAAAAAATGACCGGTCCTGCGCCAGTCGATGCCCAAATGATAACTGGCAAAGCTCACTAGCATGGCTCGCATACGGAAGGTAAGCCAGCCCTCATGTACAAGATTGCGCATACACGCGTCAATAAATGGATAGCCTGTACAGCCGGTTGACCATGCCGCAAAAAGATCGTCCTCATTAGCCACCGCCGGCATGTTACGGAAAGCTGGATGCATGGCATCAGTTTCAATTTTTGGCTGGTCTTCTATTTTTTGCATAAAATGACATCGCCATGACAATCGAGAGTTGAATGCTGATAAATTACGTTTCCATATTTTTGTATCTGCTTCCGATAATTTAGTTCGGCGGTTTTGAACCGCCTTCACAATTTCACGGGCCGACAATGTGCCCCATGTCAAATGTGCTGACAGGCGTGAACAATGAATCTCTGATGGGCCGGGTGCAGATAACCGATACAAATATTCCCGACCACGCGTAGTTAGGAAACTATGAAGCATCTTTTCACCGGCCCGACGCCCACCAGTTTGGGTCAGCCCTGGCACATCTTCACCAAATAAAGCATCATCTTTCGCAAGGATTTTACCAGGCTCAATAGCCAGTGGCGTCAACTGATCCGGGCTAGTTATCAAAGGGTCGGCCATGCGCTGATTGCGCTGGCGTGCCCATCCATCACGGTCACGTAGACGGCGCACAATCCCGTTGGTCGGATATTCATGAAATTCAATGGCGTGGGTTTGGCACCAATGACGTACATTTTCATCGCGCTGATATCCCCATAAATTGCTGGTTTCCTCATGCGCATAAATGCCTTTAATTTTATAGTCATCTCTAATGGTGTCAAAAACATCAATGACTGGACCAGTACGCACAACCAGCGGCTGGCCCAGAAAAGCGCAATCCTCTCGAAGCTCAATCAAACTATCATGGATAAAATGCCAATGGCGGCGCGATGCTGTTGGTTGTTGCCAATAATCGGGTTCGATGACATAGAGCGGCAGAATCGGAAAGCTATCAGCGCGAGCTGCAGAAAGCGCTGCGTGATCGTGGACGCGTAAGTCGCGTTTAAACCAAACGATAGATACGGAGATCTTCATACTGAGTAAATAGTCATGTGATTGCATTGGTCAAGGTTTTCACCAATCTCGTTGGTTTATCACAACCTAACCCTAACAGTGCTGCCATGGGGCTAAATATTGTTTCGAACACCCAATCAAAGAGCCGAAACAGATTTCAATACCCTTTAATTATTTGGATCAACATTTTAATTGCTTTTGTATAATATCACTTCAAGATGAAGACATTGATAAGGAGGAAAATTATGAGTGAAAATCCTAAGGCTGGACAATCGACAGCACGAGCTGCAAAGCAGTTCAAGCGTCGTATGTTACTAAAAAGCGGTGTTGCATTAGCAGCTTTGACGCCCGTTGTGCCACTTTATGTTAAAAATGCATTCGCTGCTTCAAGTGGACAACTCAACGTACTGATGTGGGGTGAATATTTGCCCGACTCAGTGGTTTCAGATTTCAAAGCCAAAACAGGCATCACCATCAACCACACAAAAATAGGTGACAACGGTGAAATCATTTCGAAGATGAAAGCAGGCGGTGGCGCCGGATATGACCTTGCTAGTCCGACCAATATGCGAGCTCTTCAGTGGGAAAATCTGGGCGTTCTGGCGCCATTCGATATGAAGCGTATAACAAACATTGGCAATGTTAACCCAGGCATGGTCGCTGTTGGCGAGCGCGACTGGAACTTTGGCGGTAAGGGATCACATTGGGTGCCACAACTCTGGGGAACTGAGTCAATTTCTTGGCGCACAGATAAATGGTCTCCAAACGGATTGCCAAGCTTTGGCGACATCTGGGAGCCTGATCCAGCTATTAGTGGCGCTTTCATGATGGGAAGAACATATTCCATGATGACAGGTTGTGGCATCTGGATGCACCATCAAGGCAAAATGGACTTCTGGTCATCATATAAAGACGAAGCAACCATGCGGAAAAACTGGGAGACCATCACAGAATATTGCATCTCTAAAAAAGGCAATTTGGTGAAATTCTGGTCCGGTGGTGATCCGCAAAAGCAAGGCTTTACATCTGATGGTGTTGTTGTGGGTCAAACATGGGATGGCCCAATTGTGTCGATGATGAAAGCGGGTGAGCCCGTTGCCTATCAGACCACTAAAGAAGGCGCTTTAGCGTGGGTTGATGGCATCACACTGTCAGCCAAAGCCGAGAACATTGATGAGGCATACGAGTTGATTAACTACAGCTTCACACCCGAAGTTGGTGGCCAGACCATTAACGAAATTGGTTACAATTCTGCAGTGATTGGTGCATCAGATCATTATTCAGATGCAACCAAAGCGATATCGCAGGCCATATACCCAGGCGACACAGCGTCTAAGCTAAACCCATGGCCGCCTGAGCCACCATGGTATGCTGATGCCCGTGCTGAGTATGCCAACAAGTTTGAAACCGCGTAAACTTGTTCAGTGATAAACGCTGAGAGCGCCGTGATTATTATCACGGTGCTCTCGTGCGATTTTTAAACCTTTTTTCTGGGTTTTTTAGAGGGTTGCTGATGAGTGCTGATGTAGAACTGCAAAATATTTCTATTAATTTTGGTGATTTTTATGCAGCAAAAAACGTTAGCGTGATGATTAATAAAGGGGAGTTCTTTAGCTTCCTTGGCCCATCTGGTTGCGGTAAGACCACCATACTTCGAACCATTTCCGGATTTTTAGAACCGTCACAGGGCCAGGTGCTAATTGGTGGCAAGAATATGGCTGGCATTGGCCCCAATAAACGCCCAACCTCATTGATTTTTCAAAATCTAGCCTTGTTCCCGTTGATGTCAGTTGCAGACAACATCTCTTTTTCACTTGAGGTGCGAGGTCATTCAAAAGCCAATAGACGCGCACGCGCCGAAGAGTTGCTCGACTTAGTTGCGCTTGAGGGACAAGGCGACAAAAAGGTGCATGAACTCTCAGGCGGACAACGCCAACGCGTCGCTATCGCCCGTGCCTTAGCTATCGAGCCAGAGGTCTTGCTCCTCGATGAACCGCTCTCCGCGCTTGATCTGAAACTTCGTCAAAAAATGCGATCCGAACTGCGGGCCATCCAGAAACGTGTTGGCATCACATTTATCTACATCACGCATGATCAAGGTGAAGCGCTGACCATGTCTGACCGTGTCGCCGTCATGAACGAAGGCAGGATTGAACAGGTTGACACCTGTCAGGCCGTGTATGAGCAGCCAAAAACACCATTTGTTGCCAGTTTTGTGGGAGAAAATAACCCGTTTCATGGTAAGATCACCGCATGCAAAAACAATCTTGTCGAAGTATCATGTGATGGCAACAAATTTGTAGCAGATATTGGTAAGATTGATTGTGAGTTGTCAAAAAAGCTGACCGCTGGAAAAAAAATTATTCTATTTGTACGTCCAGAGTCGATTTCAATAAAAAACAACAAAACAAAAACTCAAAACAGCTTTACTGCAAAATTGGACTCAGTCGAGTTTGAAGGACATCTTCAGAACCTCTTTCTGACAACCGGCTCAGGCATGAAGGTGCGTCTTAGTGTTCCAAATACTGAGGAAATAAGCCATCTCAACGTAGGCCAGAGCATGGATTTTACATTTGCAGCTCAAAACGCTGTGATTCTGCCTGAGGGCAATCTCGCAGTGGATTAACAGGAGCTGAGATGCAAAATTTTTTAGCAAAAAACGGCCCCATAATTTCAACCTATTTTTTGATAGCCATTAGTTTTTGGATTATCTTTTTAATCATCATCCCACAGATTTACATGCTGGACCTCTCCTTTCGGCCAAATTTGCCGCCTCTCTTGCGCGGTGGTGAGGAGGATGTCTACACGCTAACTCATTATAAGCATTTTCTATTTGGTTCAGAAACCAGCAAAGATGCCTACAATTTCGTGGATCTTAATGTGTTTTTCAAAACATTGGCTACGGCTGTGGTGATCACTGTTCTTAGCTTGTTTTTTTGTTATCCAATTGCGTTTTACATCGCCAAAGTTGCCGAGCATAAAACCGCAAGATTTTTGATTGTATCACTGATTGTTCCGTTTTGGATCAATGAATTATTGCGCGCGTTTGCATTACGCATTCTTTTTGCTGGCGAGGGCGTGATCAACAATGCGCTTTTAAATGCTGGACTGATGGACAATGCGATCAACTTTATTGGACAGGATGTAGCGTTATTCACAGGTCTTACATATGCCTATCTGCTGTTGATGATGTTTCCCTTGTACAACGCGCTTGAGTCATTAGACACCAATCAGCTTGAAGCTGCTAAAGACCTTGGATCGTCGACACTCCGAACACATTGGCGCATTGTCATACCCCATGCCAAAGCCGGGATCGCATCAGGCAGCACTATGGTATTCATGTTAACAGCTGGCGCGTTGGCCACACCTGTGGTGTTGAGCAGCCCAAATACGTTCTGGTTCACACAATTGATTTATCAATGGTTTAACATGAATGACAATTGGTCGCGCGGCGCAGCTTATTCGGTGTTGCTGTTGTTGGTTTCAGTTATTTTTGTGCTATTGATGATGAAAATATTTCGTATCAAGGTTGGTGAGATTGTCAAATGAAGTCTCATCACGCGCTTAAACTTCTGCTTGGCATCTATATTTTCGTATTTTTTGCATATTTGTTTGGTCCGCTCATTATCATGAGCGTAACCGCGTTTAACTCAGCGGAGTTTCCCGCTGTCACGCCGTGGGAGTGTTTCAGCTGGCGCTGGTTTACCGATGGCAAGGTCACCTATGATGGACAGCGCTTAGCTGGGCTGATGGCGGACACAAAACTACACGATGGCATTTTAACCAGCTTGCAGATTGCACTTGGTGTTGTCCTTTTATCTGTCCCAATCGGCATGGCAGCGGCGATTGTCCTGACCCAGTTGAACAGCAAAATCAGAACTCTCTTTTATTCCGTGGCCATTATGCCGGTGTTGTTTCCTGGTGTGGTTATCGGCATTTCAACAGTCGTTCTCTGGGATCGGATTGCCAGCATGACCGGCGGGGGCGCGATGACGGACATTGGCCGCAACGGCGTATTCTTAACGATTTTGGCACAAACATGCTTTATTTCAACCTACTGTTTTTTGATCTTTGTCGCACGGCTACAACGTTTTGACAAAACACAAGAAGAGGCCGCTCTAGATTTGGGCGCTAGCCAAACGCAGGTGTTTGTCAAAATTTTAATGCCCTACCTAATGCCAGCGATTGCCTCTTCCGCCGTCATCGCATTTTTATATTCTTTTGAAAATTACAACACCACTGTCTTCAGCATCTTGTCCGATCAAACCCTGACCACGGTGATTGCCTCAAAAGTTCGATTGGGTATAAGCCCCGCTATCAGCGCATTAGCACTAGTCATTATCGCCATTACGCTGACGGCAGCTATCTCCTACGAGGTGCTTAAACGAAGAGAAGAAAGGCGCTTGACTAAAATCAGGCAAATGCAACTTCATCAGACGATGCCGAGCGACCGACTAAAGCAAAATCAGAAAACCAGCTTCAAACTTCCAAAATCAATGTTTTTGATTCTTTTGTCATGTTTTGGCGTGATTGCTGGGGGAAATTATTTAGCGACCAACAATCTCTATGGGGAAAAATGCATTCTGGCTGCAGATGAGGCAAAAAAATCAAATTTTGCAGATCAACTTAAATTACTTCAGCAAAATATTGGTAATGAAGTCACTACTTCTCCACAATCTGGCACAACCACAGGCAGTCAAGAATTCAATAATATTTTTGGTGATCCAAACCTATTCAAAAATTTTGGTGGATTTGACTCTAAAACTGAAAAATAAAATCAGATTAGTGCTGACACAACAAAAAGTCATTTGTGGGCAGCTGTCATTTCTGGAATATTCGATTTGATAATGTTCAGCCTTGCAACACCAGTGCCAATCGGTGCGTCTATTTCAAAACGCACCGGCAGTACCAAGCCCCCTGGAAACCGCCCTAAATACACGCTAAGTTGGCGATCTTTATCGGGCTTTTTATGCCAGCTTGACTCAATACGATGGCCTCCCTTTGGAAACACAGTAATTTGGCAATGCAAAGCTTGACCATCAAATCCAAAGGGGCGATCCGCCACAAGTTCAATGTTGCCAACGGTATCAAACTGCATCTCAAAGCGACGCAACCCATCATAAATCGCATACGAACCAGCGCATTTATCATTGGCCCCAATATAATCAAGTTGCCGCATCACCGCGCTGTACGGGTCAATTACATTTTGTTTTAGCTTGTCCAAAATTGGAAACACTTTATCCAGATCAGGTGGTGGTTGCTGCACATCAGACAGGATGTCACCACTCGCTGACCAATGGACTGAACTGGCTATCTGCTTAGATTTGGTGATCCTGGATAGGGACAAATATATGGGATGCCATTCACTAGCATGGAATGTTATTTCCGCGCTAGAAGCGCTTTGGAAACCAGATACTAATGCGGCAATACCATCACTTTTCACCGAACCAAGGATGACAGCTTTATCATCTTGCATTTCCCATCGTGATGTGGCCTCGGCCAGATGCAATGCTCCCCAGCTAATATCATACAACAAGTCAATATTTCGATTTGTGGCGAACGCCACGCTAACAATCATTTGCAATGCAGCAACAATGCCTATCGTATGACAGCAGTAGAGCCATGGCCTTGTGCCAAAATTGATATGAGTAGGCGCCATGATGACCTCTATTACTTGCAACTATCTTCCTTACAATAAACCTGCTCTACCGCCTTGGCAAAGCCGTAGCACTTAGCATAGATCTTTGGTGGCACTTTATGATAAGACATGCTTACCATTTCAGCATTATCAGGTCGAGATCGTGCCGCCGCAAGCAAAGTCATATAGGAAAACAGCCGAAAACTCGGCTGACAATAAAGCCAATGACAGGGCCAATGGCGACAAGACCGATGGCTGGGTGCCACAGTCAAAACCTGAAATAGCAAAACAGCAGTCCGTCATCAGCACGTTGGCCTATTTATGGCCCTACATCTGGCCAAAGGACAGGCGTGATCTGCAAAGACGGGTATTTATCGCCGCATTGTTTTTGGTCTTTGCAAAAGTGATAACTGCGGTAACACCATTTTTCTTCAAACACGCCACTGATGCTCTGGCTGGGATCGACACGGGCTTGCCCTTGTTTGCCTTGCCGCCATTGATGCTAATTTTTGCATTCATTGTCGGGCGTATTCTGATCAGCGGCTTTAACCAATTGCGCGACGCCCTATTTGCACGTGTTGGCCAGCATGCAGTGAGAAAATTGGCGCTCGAGACATTTACCCATCTACATCAGCTATCGCTTCGCTTTCACCTAGAGCGGCGCACTGGCGGGCTGTCGCGGCTCATCGAACGGGGTACGAAAGGCATTGAGAGCATTGTCCGATATACGGTACTGAGCACCATGCCAGTGATCATTGAGTTTATCCTTTACCTGGGGATTTTTGCTTATTATTTCGGCGTAGCATATGTGATGGTAATTGCTATCACCGTATCGTCTTACAGCCTGTTTACCATCAAAACCAGCGATTGGCGCACCAAGATAAGACGCGATATGAACCATGCAGACACCATCGCAAACAGCAAAGCGGTGGATGCCCTACTTAATTTTGAAACGGTGAAATATTTTGGCAATGAGTCCGCTGAGACCCGACGCTTTGATCAATCAATGGCACGTTATGAAGCAGCGGCAACCAAATCATGGACATCTCTTGGTTGGCTGAATTTTGGGCAGGCGCTAATTTTTTCCTGTGGTATGCTGGCCTGCATGATTTTATCGGCACGAGCCGTTCAAAATGGTACACAAACCGTCGGCGATTTTGTTATGGTGCATGTGTTTTTGATGCAGCTTGCCCAGCCACTTGGATTCATCGGAGCAGTTTACCGAGAAATACGGCAGGCACTGACCGACATTGAAACGATGTTTCAGCTTTTGGCGATCTCGCCAGAAGTCAGAAACAAAGACGATGCCATTGATCTGGTTGTGCGCGGCGGTCATATCAGATTTGATAATGTCAGATTTCATTACCACGCAAACCGTTCTATTCTGAAGGGCGTCAGTTTTGACGTGCCAGCAGGTCAGACTGTAGCAATCGTCGGGCCAACAGGTGCTGGAAAATCGACTATTTCTCGGCTGCTTCTTCGCTTCTATGATGTTAAAAGTGGTAGCGTTAGCATTGATGGGCAGGATATCCGTGACATCACACAAGATAGCTTGCGCGCTGCCATGGGTGTGGTGCCACAAGACACAGTGCTATTTAATGACACCATTGGCTATAATATTCACTATGGTGATTTAACTGCGTCACCAGCAGCGGTGGAACATGCGGCCAAATATGCCCAGATCGATAAATTCATCGCTGATTTACCAGATGGTTATGATACCGAAGTTGGCGAACGCGGTCTGAAATTATCTGGCGGCGAAAAACAACGAGTGGCAATCGCCCGCACGATTCTAAAAGCCCCACCTATCTTGATCCTTGACGAGGCCACGTCCTCGCTTGATTCGCGTACCGAACAAGGCATCAAATCAGCCCTTGATAAAATTGCCAAGGACCGCACTACGGTGGTCATTGCACACAGGTTATCAACTGTCACCGACGCTGATGAAATTATTGTTCTCGATGGCGGTGAAATCAAAGAGCGCGGCACCCACGCCAATTTGCTGACACGAAATGGTCTTTATGCTGACATGTGGACACGCCAACGGGAAAAATCCGATGCTGAACTAAAATTGCAAGCCCTCAATAATGAAGAAGCCGTGACAAAATAATTCACTTACCGGTAAATCTTGGAGGGCGCTTATCTAGAAAGGCCTGCACACCCTCGGTATAATCGAGCGACATGGCACATGATTTCTGGGCGCGGGCTTCGTGGTCAAGTTGCGTATCAAGATCTGTTTTTGCGGCGTGTTGCATCAACATCTTGGTTGCGGCAAAGGCCGCCGTTGGACCACTGGCGAGCTGATCGGCCAAGGCCTGCGCAGCTGGCAAAAGCGCATTATCTTCGTAGCGTTTCCATATTAATCCCCACGCCTCGGCATCAGCTGCCGATAAGGGCGTGGCGGTCAGCGCCAACCCCATAGCTCGTGCAATACCGACACGCCGCGGCAAAATCCAACTGCTGCCGGCATCGGGCACCAGCGCAATTTTACTGAAAGATTGAATGAAACTGGCTGAATCCGCGGCTAGAACCATGTCACAGGCCAAGGCAATGCTTGCCCCGGCGCCTGCCGCCACACCATTGACAGCGCAAATCACCGGCGCAGGCATGCTGTCGATCAGCTTTATGTTCGGATTGAAATAGTCATTCAAAGTTTGTTGCAAATCAGGCGGCCAGTCAGCCGTGCCCGGGCGCCTGTCACCAAGATCCTGACCAGCGCAAAACCCGCGCCCGGCTCCAGTGATCAGCACCGCACGTGCCGCTTGATCATGTGCTCGCTGCAAAGCGTCGCGCAAGGCAAGATGCATCTCCTCATTCAGACAATTCAGCTTATCAGGCCGGTTCAGAGTGATTTGCAACCAATCACCATGCGTTTCAACCAAAACCGTTTCGCTCAAATGATATCTCCTGCTATCACCATGCCAAGATTACACCAGCCGTATCGCTAGAAAAAATATCAGCCCTTGGCAATCGATTTATTTGGATCGTAAAACGGCTTTTCAACCGCTATAGCTATGCGATCACCATCGCGGGCATGCACGATAAATTCAGTGGCCAAGCCAGCATGTTCTGACGCAACCATGGCCAGAGCAATATTTTTTTCAAGACGAGGTGAATAAACAGCTGACGTGACTTTGCCAATAACTAGGCCATCGATCATCATGTTCCAAAACCGTGTATTTGGCTGGGTGAATGGGGGGCCATCAATCACCACGCCAATCTGTCTGCGTTTTACACCAGCTGTTTTGATCTGGTAAAGTGCATCTTTGCCAACAAAATCATCTTCCATATCCAAATCAACAAAGCGATCAAGACCAAGTTCAAACGGGTTGGTGTTGATGTCCATATCCGCATGGTAGGATAGCATGCCACCTTCGATACGGCGGATTGTTGACGTGTGTCCCGGGTACAAATCAAATGGTTGACCGGCCTGCATGATGGTTTCGTATAGGCGATCCCCATCTTTGGAGTCGCGCAAAAATAATTCATAGCCAAGCTCGCTTGACCAACCGGTGCGCGACACAAGCAAATCAATGCCATCAAGTTGTAGCGGTCGGCACCAGTAATATTTCAAATCTGCAATCTCTGAACCAAACAGGCTTTGCATGATCTTGCCAGATTGTGGCCCCTGTAATTGCAATGGTGACACATCAGGCTCACTGATGGTGACGTCATAACCAGCATTTAGCGCAACGCCCTGCGCCCAAAACAACACATCACTATCAGCGAGTGACAGCCAAAAATGATTAGCACCAAGACGAAGCAACACTGGATCATTCAAAATGCCCCCATGCTGATTAGTCAGAATGACATATTTACATTGACCAACAGCCATTGCTGACAAATCCCGTGGCGTTAGAAACTGGACAAATTTTGCTGCGTCAGGTCCAGTGATTTCCACCTGACGCTCAACCGCGACATCACATAGAATTGCAGTCTGGATCAGATTCCAGAAATTCTGTTCCGGATTACCAAAATCGCGAGGAATATACATGTGATTATATACAGAAAACCCAGTGGCACCCCATCTTACCGTAGCATCAAAAAATGGGCTTTTACGGATTTGGGTGCCAAATCCAAAATCATCTGATTTTTGCTGCGTCATCCGCATAGTTCCTTCGTATGCTCATCATTGTCACAAGTGAACTTGACATTACCCTATAAAGCGGGGGCGTAGCGCACCATATACACTGGTGTCAATGTTTGATTTTTTTGCGGGTCAACGGCCGCGCCCCAAGTGCTCCCAACCAGGCAGGCAACGCGGCGAACCGGATTATCCCAATCTTGGGAAATAATCCTCGCACACACCTTCACGATACACATCAGCGGTACAGCAATGCAGGCCACCGCCAAAGGCATAAGCATCACGCAAATCAACCTCAATCACATTCATGCCCAGTTTATCCATTTGCTCTGCCTGATAGACTTCGGATTTTTCAACGCACACCGTTTTTGGATCAAGCACCAGCACATTCATGCTCAGCCAAACAGATGAATAGCAAAGCGCTGGTGGTGAATTATGCGCTGGCTGGGCCGCATCAACAATTTCCCATCCATTGTCATTGAACATCTTTCTCTGTTCATCTGGCAACCGACGTTGCGGGTTGTTCAAAATCAACCCAGGTCGAAGCGGTGTAAAGGTAGCGTCAATATGAATGGGATATGGGTCGCCGGGAAAATTAACCGCATGCACCCGGTGATCAGGAAAATGCCGTCGGATCCATTCAATGCCTTTTAAGTTGGTAGTAAACCCGTGCTGAACCACTAAATCCTTGCCAAAACGCAACACATCAGCGGCATCAAACAACGGCTCTTCCTCGGTTGTCACAAAGAATTTTTCTGCTGTCCATTTTAGGCGTTTTTCGACACCAATTTTTTCTGACAAATAATCAGCATGATAATCAGCATCGGTTAGCCGCGGTTTGGGTGCGGCTTCATGACGGAACTGCGGGTCTTCTTCCCAGTATTTTTGCAACAATGGCCGGTAACACAGATATTCAAACCACCGACAGCGATATGACATAGTGGCTTCGACAATCTCATGGCCAACAGTCAATAGCACATCCCGCGGCGGCATACAGCCAAATTGGCTTTCGGTGTGAAAATCTGGGGTGGACGCCGGCAGTGAAAAATCTATCGGCGTTGGCCGGTCAACAGTGACACCACGCGACTCAAGCGTGGCAGCAAAATTGTTGAGCAATTCATTGGCCCTATCAATGGTTTCTTGCGGACGGCGTCCCCATTGGCCACGCATATCACTATCTTCAGGCACTTTGGCGTCAAGCGCTGGTTCCTCTGGCGGGATATGACAATCATCGGCGCGACCGACAATCACATGTTTCAAGGGATCCCATTCATTCCAGCTATTCACAATTGTTGGCATGATCTCCACTCCAAAAAAACCGCCCTATTGTCGGTGCCTGACTCCAAATCAGCAAGAGTGATACACTAAATTTGTTATTGTCCCAACGTCTTTCATCACCAAACGCAGCCAGTCGCACTTCCCAGAGCTTTTTATCGATTCAAACTGCACGCAAGATTGACACTGATCAATATTTAATCAAAAAAGAACTTGGCTGATCTCTTTCAAAGGAAAAGATGAATGTCTGATTATGTAATTCCTCAACCGGCACAACCAAGCCTTCCAGTAAAAGGGACCAACGCCCGCTTTCCAGTGCGCCGTATTTATTGCATCGGACGCAATTATGCCGACCATGCCGTTGAAATGGGGCATGACCCAGACAAAGAACCACCATTCTTTTTTCAGAAAAATGGTGACAATGTTATTAGTAGCGGCGAGTTTCCCTACCCACCTCAAACAAATGATGTGCATTATGAAGTTGAAATGGTTGTTGCATTAAAAAGTGGCGGCGCAAATATTAGCGAAGCTGATGCAATGCAACATGTGTTTGGCTATGGCATCGGCCTTGATATGACACGCCGTGATTTACAAGGCGAAATGAAAAATATGGGGCGTCCATGGGAAATCGGCAAAGCCTTTGAACGGTCAGCCCCAATGGGCCCATTGGTGCCGGCCAGTGAAACTGGTCATCTTGAGTCTGGCGCCATTTCATTAACGGTTAATGGTGAGGATCGTCAAAAGGGTGATCTCAATCAGATGATCTGGAAAGTGCCTGAACAAATTGCATATCTGTCACGCTTTTACGATATTGCCTCTGGTGATCTTATTATGTCAGGCACACCGGCTGGCGTTGGGCCAATAAAAAAAGGTGATGTCATGGAATGCCGGATCGAAGGGCTTGATCCCTTGAATGTCACTGTGGTGTGAACCAACCATTCGACAGGACCAATTATGCGCTTACTTGCCTTCACAATGGATCACCAACCGCGCATTGGTGCGTTAACCGATGCGGGCGTGATCGATCTCTCGCTTGTTGATGCCGCCGCCCCGACCGACCTTGGCGCAGTTATCAAAAACGGGCGCTTGGCAGAACTCCCCGCCATTCTAGCAGAGTCAGATGGCACGATACATCATCAGCTGGCCGAACTAGATCTGCAGTTGCCCGTGGCGGCGCCCGGAAAAATTTTATGTCTTGGTCTGAATTATATGGAGCATATTGCCGAAGGCCCTTTTGAAAAACAGTCATTTCCAGCCATTTTCATGCGCAGCCCCACATCGCTGGTGGCGGCGCACAAGCCGATCCTGGCCCCCAGTGTATCAAACACGATGGATTATGAAGCTGAACTAGCCGTCATTATTGGGCAAAAATGCAAACATCTAACATCTGATAATGCGCTTGATGTGATTGCTGGCTACAGTTGTTTTAATGATGGTTCGGTGCGTGAATATCAACGTCATACAATCCAATGGACCATGGGCAAAAATTTTGATCAAACAGGTTCCTTTGGCCCGCTATTGGTTACCTCAGATGAATTGCCACCCGCAGCCGATGGCTTAAAAATTGAATGCCGTCTAAATGGCCAGACGGTGCAATCCAGCACCACCGATATGATGATCTTCAAGGTTGTTGAGACTCTTGTCTATATTACCGAAGCCATGACATTGGAGGCCGGCGATATTGTGGTGATGGGAACGCCCTCTGGGGTAGGGCATGGTCGTACCCCCCCATTGTGGATGCAAGATGGTGATGTTGTAGAAGTTGAGATTGAAAAAATCGGGCTTTTGTCCAACCCGGTAAACGTAATCTAGCGGCCAAGACCGTGCCTGCCTGCACCATCACTTTATTTATCTTCATGATCAGACAGGCTGGGTTTCAACTTCATCATTGTGGCCCCTTTTTTTATTTCTCTGAGGCCACCAGATTAAATATCCAAAGTGTTATCTTTTTCCCATTGCGTGAAATGAGAAACAAATGAGTTCCATTCTTGTTGCTTCAATTTGAGGTAGGCCGCTGAAAATTCATCCCCCATCGCCGCTTTAAGTGATTTGTCCTTGTCATATTCACGCAATGCGTCGAGCAGGTTTAAAGGCAATTTTGGTGCGCCTCTGACGGTATGACCTTGTGCATACATATCGATATCGTGCCGTTTACCCGGTTCTAACTTTCTTCGCACCCCATCAAGACCGGCAGCTATAATTACAGCCTGCAACAAGTATGGATTTGCCGCACCATCTGCCAGACGTAATTCAAACCGGCCAGGTCCAGGCACTCGCACCATATGTGTTCTGTTATTGCCAGTCCACGTCACCGTATTTGGCGCCCAGGTGGCTCCAGACATTGTGCGCGGAGCGTTGATCCGCTTATAGCTATTGACCGTCGGGTTGGTAATCGCCGCAAGCGCACTGGCGTGATTCATTATGCCACCAAGGAAGTGGCGGCCATTTTCTGACAAGCCAAGTTCTGACGCTTGGTTTTCAGATGATGGAGAGGTTGCAAACACATTTTTTTTGGCTGCAACTCCCGGTTTGTCCCACACCGAGATGTGGACGTGACAGCCATTACCGGTCAATCCGGCAATTGGCTTTGGCATAAAAGTGGCACGATATCCATGCTTTTCAGCAACCGATTTTGTCATAAATTTAAAGAAGCTGTGTTTATCAGCTGTGGCCATGGCGTCATCAAATTCCCAGTTCATTTCAAACTGGCCATTGGCATCTTCATGATCATTTTGATACGGACCCCACCCAAGATCGAGCATGTAATCACAAATCTCTTTGACCACATCATACCGGCGCATCACCGCCTGCTGGTCATAGCATGGCTTTTCAGCTGTATCATATGGGTCGGAAATCTGGTTTCCATCAGGCGTCAGCAGAAAATACTCAGCCTCAACCCCAGTTTTTACATGCATGCCTTCAGTGGCGGCCTCGTCAATCAGACGCTGCAACACATTGCGCGGAGCCTGATCAACCTCTTCGCCTTCCATCACACAATTCGCCGCGACCCATGCGACATCTGGTTGCCATGGCAGTTTAATAACCGATGCCGGATCAGGCACCGCCAGCATATCTGGATGGGCTGGCGTAAAATCCAGCCATGCCGCAAACCCGGCAAATCCAGCCCCTTCCTCCTGCATTTCGGCAATAGCTTGTGCCGGCACCAATTTTGCACGTTGTCCTCCGAACAAGTCGGTGAACGAGATCATAAAATATTTGATACCCTTTTCTTTGGCATAAGATGCGAGATCAACTGTCATTTTGAGTCTCCATGTTTGCAGCGTTATTTTTATGTTTGTAACTGTGTAATTCTAAACGGTCCAACTAGTATGATGAGCCCGGCTTTCCAGGCCACCAGTCAGTGCCAGCTAACGGTACTTTTGCCATCGCTGCCGCTTCCAAGGTTAGCGCACATAAATCCTCAGGTTCAAGGTTATGCACATGACTTTTTCCACATGCTCTAGCAATGGTCTGTGCCTCTAGCGTCATCACTTTCAAATAATTATTCAAGCGGCGCCCACCCTCAATCGGATCAAACCGTTTCATTAGTTCAGGGTCTTGTGTTGTGATACCTGCTGGGTCTTGACCTTCGTGCCAGTCATCATACGCACCCGCGGTGGTGCCAAGCTTTTGATACTCGGCTTCCCAACGTGGATCATTATCACCGAGCGCGATTAATGCCGCGGTGCCAATCGATACTGCATCAGCGCCAAGTGCCATACATTTTGCGACATCCGCACCGGTGCGCACACCGCCCGACACAATCAACTGTACCTCACGATGCATATCAAGATCTTGTAACGCTCGGACCGCCTCGCGGATACAGGCTAGAATTGGCTGTCCGACATGTTCTATGAACACATCTTGCGTTGCCGCGGTACCACCTTGCATCCCGTCAAGAACAACAACATCGGCGCCAGCCTTGACCGCCAGCGTAGTGTCAAAATACGGGCGTGCGCCACCAACTTTGACGTAGATTGGCACACGCCACCCAGTAATTTCGCGTAGCTCAAGAATTTTAATTTCCATGTCGTCTGGGCCAGTCCAGTCGGGATGACGACAGGCAGACCGCTGGTCAATGCCTTTCGGCAGATTACGCATTTGAGCCACGCGATCAGAGATTTTTTGTCCCAGCAACATGCCGCCACCACCTGGTTTTGCGCCTTGGCCAACCACAACTTCAATAGCGTCAGCCTTGCGCAGATCATCCGGATTCATACCATAGCGCGATGGCAAATATTGGTACACTAACTTGCTGGAATGACCACGTTCTTCAACAGTCATGCCGCCATCACCTGTGGTGGTTGATGTGCCAGCCATGCTAGCGCCCCGGCCAAGAGCCTCTTTTGCGCCCCCCGATAACGATCCAAAACTCATACCGGCAATTGTTATTGGGATATCAATTTCAATGGGATTTTTCGCAAATCTGCTGCCCAAAGTGACATTGGTCTCACATTTTTCGCGGTAGCCTTCCAGCGGGTAACGTGAAATTGACGCACCCAAAAACAATAGGTCATCAAAATGCGGCACCTTGCGTTTGGCACCACCACCGCGAATATCATAAATGCCCGTTGCCGCGGCCCGGCGAATTTCAGCATTTACCGTTTGCGAGAAAGTCGAAGACTGCACAGGAACAGTCTGTGGGATTGCATTTTGTTTCTTATCATTCATGTTTTTTGTCTCTGTTAGTACGCATTATCAATTTTGAAATTATAGAGTTGCCGAGCCGAACCGTATCGTTTGAATTCTTCCGGTTTTGCATCACACTCACCTTTTTCAAGTAAATCTCGTAAAATCTCGAGATGTTCTGAACACATTTCCTTTTCGATACAATCGGCACCAAGCGATTTGACCGACCCACGCACAAAAAGGCGCGCTTCATAAATCGAGTCACCCAACGCATCGCCAGCATCACCACACACAACTAGATTGCCAGATTGCGCCATAAAGGCACTCATATGACCAATATTCCCATGCACCACAATGTCGATGCCCTTCATCGAAATACCACAACGTGATGCAGCATTTCCCTTAATGACAAGGGTGCCACCATGCCCTGTTGCCCCTGCATATTGGCTGGCATCACCTTTGATTATGATAATGCCAGACATCATGTTTTCGGCTACCCCCGGTCCAGCGGACCCGTCAACATTAATTTGCGCCTGCTTATTCATTCCGCCACAATAGTATCCGGTTGACCCGCGTACCGTGACGTTAATCGGTGCATCCACACCAACAGCGATGGCGTGACTACCACGTGGGTTGATAATTTCCCAGTCTCTCTGGTTTGTCTCATCTGTTTGTTTCTGAAGTTTTTCATTGAGTGCGCGGAGCCCAAGCGCCTGTAAATCCAACTTTTCCATATCAATGATTCCAAAAGTAAACAGTTGCTGGTTCTGGCTCCCAAACTCGGGCTTGTCCAATATTTGGTAGGTTTACTAAAGCACGGTATTCGCTGCCAAACGCCACGTATGACTCGGTTTCTGCCATCACCGCTGGTTTACAGGCGATGGGGTCACGGACCACACCAAACCCATCTTTTGTGCCAACGACAAAAGTGAAAAATCCATCCAGATCGTTTAACGAACTCTCCAGAGCTTCGCCAAGAGAAGACCCATTTTGTAGCTTCCACGTCAGATAGGCGGCTGCCACTTCAGTGTCATTTTCGGTTTCGATTCGAATATTTTCGCGGCGCAATTTACGCCGTAATGAATTATGGTTCGATAATGACCCATTATGTACCAAACATTGGTCGCTTCCCGTATTGAACGGGTGCGCGCCCATAGTTGTTACCGCCGACTCGGTGGCCATACGAGTATGGCCAATGCCGTGTGTGCCGGTCATTTTTACAATATTAAAGCGGCTGACAACGCTTTCTGGCAAGCCAACTTCTTTGTAGATTTCAATCGACTCACCACGACCCATTATCCGGATCACCGGGTCTAATTGACGAAGCTCAGCCATCGCCGCATCAAGGCTAGCTTTCGGCATAGCTAATATCGCATGGGTGTCACGTACATCCATTTTCACGCTGGCGCCAATCGCAGCACCCAGTTTGTTCTCCAGTCCGTCAAAATCAGTCTGCGGATGATTCGCTTGTATAGTAATTTTTGCCTGACCTGCGTGATGTGCGTTGTATACCGCAATGCCGGCACTATCTGGCCCCCGATCCGTCATGGTGACAAGCATTTCAGACAACATGCGGCCTAAATCAGCCTCAAGCGACTTATCCTTTAAGAAAAGACCCACAATTCCACACATTAGAAGCTCCACTAAAGGGCATTGTTTCTTTGTTTGACGTGCCGCATAAATTCATAGGGTTAATCATCAACTATCAGGAAACTTTTTTTCATGCAATGCAAAAAAGTTGCGAGAGAACGGGGCAATGCCACTTAATATTCAATTGTAATTTAGCGGCATTTGGATGTGCCACAAAAAACTTTTTAGACTTATGAGAACTAAAGCCAAAAAATCAGGATGCTTAAGGTTTTTGCTTGTAGCTGATAATCGATAGATAACGCGCGGGTAATTTGACTAGCTTTTCTGGACCATGTGGCGCGTCAGCATCAAAAAACAATGTATCACCCGGCTTTAAACAGTAAATCTGATTACCGTGCAAATAATTAACCTCACCCTCCAGCATAAAAATCGTCTCAATGCCGCTATGTTGGAAAGTTTTAAAAGTGTCTGACTCATTATCAAGCGTTATAAGATATGGTTCAACAATAACACTGCTGGAATTGCCGCCGATGTGACCAAGCAAATTATATTGGTGGCCAGCACGGGTGCCTTCACGTTCTATCTGCACCCCTTCACCAGCTTTTGTGTGAACAGCCATCCGCTGTTCTTCATATTGTCGAAAAAATGCCGTTAAGGGCACAGATAACGCATTTGAGATAGTCTGCAAGGTCGAAAGTGATGGTGAGGTATTACCATTTTCAATTTTTGATAACATGCCGATCGACAAATTCGTCTCCGCAGCTAATTCGGCAACTGTAATGTTTTGCTGTTTCCTAAACGCGTGAATTTCCCTGCCAATGGCAACCTCAAGCACTTTCTCACTGGTTTCCCGAGTAGCGTGCGGATCCTGCCCAAATTTCAGTTTCGGGGATTGCCGAGATGCGGGCATAGCACTTCACCAAAAGTTTAATTGAATAATATCGAAAATAACCTAAGTTCCGGTGAAGATGCAAATTTCTGGTAGAAGCATGGATAATTAATACGTGAAAACAACAAACATAAGCTTTCTTATTTTCGACGGATTTCCAATGGCATGCCTGACCTCCATGATAGAGCCCCTTAGGGTTGCTAATGAAATCTCAGGTTCAAATGTATTTAAATGGCAACTTTTATCAGAAGATGGGTTGCCGGTTACTGCTAGTGCGGCCATAACCTTTGATGTTGCAGACGCCTTATCGATTGAACCTGTGCCGCACTATTTAGTTTTCCTATCACCACCAAAATGTAAATTCAAAAACACACAATCACTCGGCCGTTTGCGTCATCTGTCTCGTCATGGCTGTGTACTCTGCTCAGTTAGTGGCGGAGTTTTTCCATTGGCAAGAACCAAGTTGGCCGTGCAAGTTCCGTTGTCAGTTCACTGGTGTTATCAAGCTGCTTTCGAAAGGGAATTTCCAGATTATTTGTTATCCAATCGGATTATTGAAATTTCTTCATCTTTCGTGACTGCGTCAGGCTCTGCTGGAGGTTTTGAGGTGGCGCTTAATTTAATTGAAAATCGGCTGGGTTCAAATGTATCGACAGAGGTTGCATGCTGGTTCCAACATCCTATGATGCGAAAAACCGGTGTAAGTCAAATCACACCACTTCCAGATGATTCTAGTACCAAGGAAAAACTGCCAAAATTGGTGAATGATGCGGTCGATTTGATGCAAAAACACATCAGTGAACCACTAAGCATAGAAGAAATTTCAAAGTGCGTTGGCTTGACTAGTAGGCACCTTGAACGGCTATTTAAATCTTCAACGGACCATAGCCCAACAGCATTTTACAGATCGTTACGCATGAGAGCGGCTCGTCAACTTGTGTTATATACCAACGAAAAAATATCCACGATTGCAAAAGAATTTGGATTCAGCCAAACACGCAGTTTTCGGCGTAATTACCTACTCACCTATAACACAAGTCCAGAGAATGATAGGGACCGGATTAACTTATACCGTGTTGAGGGAAATATTTCGCTGCCGCCTTTGTAGCAAAATTAGTAGCCAAACTATCGGAACGCGAGATGGCATTAACATTCTTCCAGTTGCACTAAACTTCTCATATCCTCTTTACTGACTAACTCTACTGATCTCCGAAATTTAACAGTTTTATTAGCCGAAGTTTCAATAACAACAATTTTGAGTCTAATATGCAACTAAAGATGGAGTGTGAATTCATGGGGGATACAAAAAAGCCAGAGGCTCGACCACAGATTCATCCCTTTACGGATCTTCATTTGACATCTGACTCCAGTCCTCTTGTTATTGAGAAAGGTGAAGGGATTTATCTTTTTGATTCATCGGGTGCCAAATATCTTGATGCGATGTCAAGCCTTTGGTGCGCAACACTTGGATACAGTCAACAACGGCTCACGGAGGCCGCCCATAGACAATTGTCGATCTTACCGTTCAGTCATGCATTCCGTGGAAGAAGCACACCTTCGCTCAATCAACTTGCACAAAAATTAATTGATTTAAGTCCAGCGCAACTCACAAATGTATTTTTTGCGTGTTCGGGTTCAGAGGCAAATGAGAGCGCTGTAAAAATCGCCTGGAGTTTTCACCGTTCTAATGAGGAGGCCAGTCGAAAAAAAATTATAGCTCACCAAAAGTCATACCACGGTTCAGCAATTTATTCTGCCCAAATGTCTGGTTCACCAATGATGCACGAGCACCAAAACGCAGAAATACCTGACATAATTTTTGTCACTGAGCCCGATGTTCACAGACACAAACTTCAGAAGGAGACCACAGAAGATTTCGTAGAAAGATTGGCGACGAACTTGGAGGATTTAATTTTACGAGAGGGCCCAGAGACAATTGCGGCATTCATCGCTGAACCCGTTATGGGTGTCGGAGGCGTCATAATTCCACCAAAAAACTATTTCGAAAAAGTCCAAAAAATATTGTCAAAGTATGGTGTCTTACTCATTGCAGACGAGGTGATTTGTGGTTTTGGACGCACTGGAAATATGTTCGGGTCAGAGACATTGGGCATGTTTCCTGACATAATGACAGTGGCAAAGGGATTATCTTCTGCTTACTTTCCTATTTCAGCCGTTTTCACAAACAAAAAGATTAATGAAAGCCTCATCGATCTCTCTCATAAAATAGGTCTGTTTAGTCATGGTTTTACAAATTCAGGACATCCTGTTGGTGCTGCTGTTGCACTTGAGGCCATAAAAATAATTGAAGAGGACGGTATAATCAATCATGTCCGAGACGTTAGCCAAGACTTCAGAGCACAACTTTTTAACATTTCAGCTGACCCCATCATAGCAGACGTGCGCAGCATCGGATTAATGGGAGCCTTCGACCTAAATGTCTCAGAGAAAGATAGTGGAAATGAGTTGATGCATTGTGCGCAAAAACATTCACTGTTTATCAGGGCAATAGGCAACACGATTGTGCTAGCACCTCCCCTGATAATATCTAAACAAGAGATAAACCTTCTTTTCCAACGATTGAGCGATGCAATAAAAGACTGGAAAAATAGAATTAACAGACTTTCCTAATCTGAATTTCAAATCTGCTAATTTCAACCATCAAATTTATTCAATACCGCGACAGATATTCCAACTTTTCGTCAATTTGAGAACATATGAGAGGTTATCCGCTTGCTCGAAATAATTGATCCTCAACTGATTTTAGCTGTTTTAATAGCTATCACAGCAGCAGCTTTGACCAGCTATGTCGGATTTGGTGGCGCGCTAATAATGGTTCCTCTATTCACAATATTGTTTGGCCCTGTGGACGCAATTGCGATAACGACGCTTTGCTCAGTATTGAGTTTGTCACCAGTTGTTTTCAAGGTAGCCAGAGATGTCGAGTGGTCTCAGGCGCTCCCACTGAGCATTGGGATAATTATTTCCAACACGGTTGGAGTCATATTTCTTACCTCGGCAGACCCATCATTTGTAGTCTTCGGCATCGGTCTTTTTGTTTTAGTATCTGGCTGTATTCTCATGTCTGGTTTTTCATACCAAGGACCGAGAAACCGAACGACCAGCGTAATTTTGGGTGTGATTTGTGGCAGTGTGATGGGTGGTTTTGGAGTGCCGTCTGGACCCATTCTTGTAGTTTATTTCTTGGCAGCGCCTATCACCGCTACTGCACAAAGAGCGAATATACTATTTCCTATTTGGGTTATGTGCTTGGTGACAGCATCGTCGCTCGGTATTTTAGGTGAAATTGAAAACAACGTTTTATTACTTTCTTGTCTCATATTACCATTTTCACTGTTTGGCGCTTGGCTTGGTTCAAACATTTTTAAAAAAGCGCCAGTCAGTTGGTTCAAGACTTTGGCAAACTGGTTGTTGATTGTTATCGGAGCATCTTTGTTGCTTAATCAGATTTTCCTAATCTAATGAAAATATTATATAAAACTCATGGCATACCTCTAAATTTCATCAACTGTAAAATGATGGAGCGGACCACACGGACCGTTGCTATTCTCACAATTTTTACACTATGCGCATTGCGATTAGATTGTTACGACAAATCTTCTTAAGCCATAGACGAGCTTTACATTTTCTATTAACGTTTTTTTACTAATTATAGTCAAAGTTTTGTCTGACTGAACCAAAACTGTATCCGAATTCAAAAAACGAAAAAATTGTTACACGCGAATTTAGGGAGGAATGTATGCCAGATGAGGCAAAAATATCAGGTGCCAGTAAGCGAAGTCTCATCGTTGAGGGTTTCACCAACAGTGTTTTAGACCCTAACAAGCCTATGCTCGGACCCGTCGAAAATGGCGGGACAATTATTGCTAACACCGCGCCAGGATGTTGGGGGCCAATGATTACTCCAAGGCTGAGAGGTGGTCATGAAGTCACACAACCTGTTTATGTTGATAGCGCAGAACCCGGCGATGGAGTTATAATTCGTATAAGAGACATCACTGTTACGTCGATAGCTACCGCTTCCGGTCATGACACCTCGCCCGATGGCTACTGTTTAGGCGATCCATATGTTGCAGCAAGATGTCCGACTTGTGATAAGGTTTGGCCCGAGACGTACGTTCAAGGCATTGGTCAGGACTCTGTAAAATGTAAGGCATGCAACAACCCGGTAAAACCTTTTGAAATAATACATGGATACACAGTCGCGTTTGACGGTAGCAATAATGTTGGTGTCACACTTCCCAAAAGTTCAGCCGAAAAAGTAGCTGCCGAAGCAGATCATTATGCCGCTCTTCCTGACAATTCCCAGCAGCATTCGATTTTGCATTACGCGCCGTCAGACATGCCTGCGGTAATGGTCAGAATGAGGCCATTTCTTGGACAATTGGGAACGATACCCTCGATTGCTATGCCTGACTCCCACAACGCAGGTGATTTTGGAAGCTTTTTGGTGGACGCACCACATCACTATTCAATCTCGTACGAAGAATTGATAAAACATAAAACAGATGGTCACATGGATATCGACGCTGTAAGGCCAGGTGCAATATTAGTTGCGCCTGTCAAGGTGAAGGGCGCCGGAATTTATCTTGGGGATATGCATGCAGCCCAAGGTGACGGCGAAATTGCAGGCCACACCATGGATGTCTCAGGAAGCGTGACATTGCATGTTGAAGTGCTGAAGTGCTTTGCTATTGACGGACCAGTGCTATTTCCCTTGGAAGAGGATTTGCCACCTCTCGCCAAACCGTTAACCGCCGATGAACGCAAAAAAGGTGCAAGGCTTGCATCATCTTGGGATATTAAGGAACTTGAGAGACTTGCCCCCATTTCCATAGTCGGCACAGCCGCCAACTTGAATGAAGCTATTGAAAACGGGCTTGATCGCGCCGCAAAGCTTCTTGGCATGGGGATTCCAGAGGTACGAAACCGAGTCACAATAAACGGCGCGATTGAAATTGGCCGCGCACCAGGTGTTATTCAGGTGACTTTTTTGGCACCGCTGGACAAGCTCGACAAAGCTGGGCTTGGTGATTTGGCCCGCGAACAATACAACATTGAGTGAAAAGTTGGACTAAAGCCCCGGTATTGTACAAGTAATTTGGAGTTGCTCTGCAATATACCGTGAATTCGCCAACAGCCGCTCATCGGCACCAAATCCGCCGACAAGCTGAAACGCCAACGGTAAATTATTAGCATCACGACCAAAAGGAAGAGTTACCGTTGGCACTCTCATTAATGTCCACATTCGACTGAACAAAGGGTCACCTGTCGAGTCAATTCCAGCAGGCGCGCTTGAGGGTGCTGCTAACGTGAGTATTGCGTCATAGGTAAGGAGTAAATTTGCCAGCACCGACCCGGCAGCATCGCGTGCAGCTAATGCCGCGTCATAATCTGCACGCGAGGTGGAAAGCCCGGCCTCAATCAAACTGTAAAATGCATCACTCAAAAGTTTAGGATGATTACGAAACTCAAAATACCTTGCGCGTGCCGCTTCGAACGCCATAACAGTTTTATGGCATTCACTTAACGGATAAAGCTCTGGTGGGCACTCTAGATCGGTTACGCAAAGACCGGATGACGCCAAAGCGTCTACCGCTGCGACACAATTAATTTGTGTGGAATGATCTGCCTCCTCCCAATGTGGCCCCCTAAAAAACGCCAGTTTTTGTGGAGGTGAATACCCGGTAATTTTGTGAGGCAAAGCTGTCCCGCAAAGTGCAGCCCTCGCTAGAATCAAATCATCAATGTCACGGGCCATTAATCCAAGTGAGTCAAGGCTTGCAGCTAGACCCATGACGCCCTGAAGGTCAATCGATCCCTGACTTGCTTTATATCCAAATACGCCGCAATAAGCGGCAGGTCGTGTTAATGACGCCGCTGTCTGTGAACCTAGCCCAAGCGCAGCCATACCGTCAGCTACTGCAGCCGCTGAACCACTCGACGATCCACCCGGGGTGTGCTCTAAATTGTGAGGGTTCCTCGTTACTCCAGGCGAAAAATAAGCAAATTCCGTTGTAACTGTCTTGCCTATTGGAATCGCACCAGCGCGAATAAGCAACTCAACACAACTCGCGTTTCTTGGAGGTTGAACTCTGGCATATATTGGACTGCCCCAACTAGTCGGCAAATCGATAGTATCAAAAATATCCTTGATGGCGAAAGGCACGCCTCGGAGGATGCCTTTATTATCTTGTTGGTCTGATGCACGCGCGAGACTTAGAGCTCTATCAGCATCGAAGTCTATAAAAGATTTCACAACGTCGTCTCTCGCATTGATGCGATCAAGGTAACTGACCATAACTGCCTCAGCAGTCAATTCACCCATGGAAATACAATTAGCAATTTTCGCAGCCGACATTGAACAAAGATCAATGCTCATGCGATAGGTCCAATGCATCTATGGCTGATTTAAAGAGTTTTAGAGGTGGATCATAAATTCCACCACCAATGCGACCAAGATCGCCAGCCCTGTCGATAATACCAAGTGCAACGAGAGGACCCGACTCAAAATTATTTATTGATCTAATTGCGATACCAATCTTTGGTGTTGCTTTATTAAAATCATAGTGATTATCCATCTTAAGGAAATCACTTCGAGCTTGGTAATTGACGGGCAGAACGCTCTTAAAAACTTTCAACTGTTCAGGAGCAGATGAGATCTGCATCGCACCTAGCCCCAGGGCTTCAACAACTGCACTGTCACCGATAGCACCAAGACGTCTATCCAAACTCAAATTTTCCTGAATTTCACCATTTGGGGGTGAGGCCAGCTCAGTGAACCAGCGACCTGGCAACCCAGCAATTTGCAGCCCCATCCTGATCCCGTTACCACCCATCGCTGTAATCAAGCTTGATCCAGTAATGCCAACAGCTGCAAGCATGATGGTTTTTGTTGCAGCCATCCAAAGGTTTAAAAACATGCTTGGAGATTTTTGAAAAAAATCTGCTATTTCCGAGCTTACAAAACCACTTTTCACACGGCTTTTTAGCTCTTCAAAAAGTTGTTTCGTAGCAGCTATCGTTCGACCATGGCAATCATCGCCCTCTGACAAACCGTGTGAAGCTATTGGGATTAATTCAATGCCCTCACCGAGACTGGAGGCCATAAAGTCTAGCATAGGACCATTAATCCAGCGCAAATGCTCGACGGCTTCATATGATTTTTGTCCAAGTCTGATCGCTGGTCCAGTACCACCATTAATTGGTGTAAGACAATAATGATTGCCATGATTTCCATCATAAACGTAGTGCAACGGCATATTTGGGGTCACAACAGCAGCGAGTGGCGTCACTACATTGTGATCTTGCGCAGGTTTCAAAATGATTTCACCTGAACGAACCATATTAACTGCATCATCAAGACTTTTGGCCAAACCCTCAAAAACCGCGCCCACAGCGGCAGAGTTAATGATAGGCTGACATATTTCATCAACCGTGGTGAAAGCCGGTCCAGCATGAAGAAACACGTTTTCTTCAATGCCGATTTGACTTTTAGCTGTCTCAAAACCACGCCAAAATGGTTGAGTTACGGAAATCTTATCGAAAGCCAGTAAATCTCTTGGGTGATGATTAGCCAACATCATATCGCTAAAGGTCAATTCCAACTGTCTTCGTACGCAATAAGCTTTTGCTTGATAAAGTCCGCTCGCTCTTTACCCAAAAGATGATCTGCACTGGTGTAAATTTCGGCAACATCGTGTGCTACCTTGCGCAAAACTGCTTCATCATCTCGATCTTTTTGAACCGGAATTTTTAGCATTGTATCGCCGCCGTAAGTGGGGATAGGGCTATCGAAATGATGGCCCGGTTGAACGACGTCACCACCATTTTGCACTTCAAGTATAGCTTCTTTCAATTTGCGTCTTACTTTTGCTACTCCACGATCTGTGAAACACAAATTTTCCCGCGCATGGATATTCTTCGGGCCTTGCGAAACCCAGGCGTCATAATCTCCAGGATCAGACTGCATTTGCTCATAAGAACGGTCAGGGCCCTGGCCGTAAAAATCTGTTTTTCCGAAGCCAACTTCCTCACGATTTGTCAGGCCCTGGGGATCTTCTCCCTCCCTAAAATGCCGCCAAGCAATAACTCGAGTATTCTCATCATCGATTGGGACAACCCAACGGGACAAACCGCAACGACCAAAATAGAGCGATTTATCCGGCGTAGGAAAATGTCCACCATTTTGTGTAAATGATGGCAACACTTTGTCATGTATTCTAAGCCAAATTATGTCTCCAACTCGCCGAGTATTCGTATAAAAGTCTCCGATCTCAGTCGAGAAATACTCAATACGAGGTAACTCAGCAAATGCCTCAATAAATTGAGAGCGCACTGCTTTGGTGTGTAAATATACAGTATGGAACGGGTCCCAGGCATTCTCCATCACTTGGAGCCAATTGCACGGGGAGTCGATTAGA
>ENA-OSEY01000379-OSEY01000379.1-marine-metagenome-genome-assembly--contig:-NODE-379-length-32887-cov-4.024810_pt1 | contig 32887 bp, 27 predicted proteins | sample MGYA00248465_ERZ534230 | MGnify/ENA primary metagenome ERZ534230 (study PRJEB26409, sample SAMN06344110) | marine metagenome | isolation source: Sea water from surface | place: Atlantic Ocean:Southern... | reverse complement strand
GTTCCAGTAAATTGCGCTGCCATTCCCAGCGAGCTATTAGAAAGTGAACTTTTTGGTCATGAAAAAGGAGCATTTACTGGAGCTGATAAAGCCAGAGCAGGTAGGTTTGAAATGTCTTCTAATGGGACCTTATTTTTAGATGAAATAGGTGATATACCTTTATCACTTCAAGCAAAGCTTCTGAGAGCACTAGAAAGTAAAAAGATACAAAAAGTAGGAGGTGGAAAAGAAATTCCATTAAATTTAAGGATGGTGTGTGCCACACATCAAAATCTAGAAAAAAAAGTTAATGAAGGATCATTTAGAGCAGATTTATTTTATAGAATTAATGTATTTCCCATTAATGTTCCAACTTTAGCAGAAAGGGTAGATGATATTCCACTGCTACTAAATCACTTACTAAACTCATTGAAAAATGAAAATGATTTGCCAAAGTTCTCTGATGAAGCTATTACTGCACTAAAAAGACACTTATGGCCAGGAAATATTAGAGAATTAAAAAATGTTATTGAAAGGGCTCATATTTTATTTTCTGGAGAAGAAGTTACAAAAAATAATGTATTTGAAAATTTACTTAGACTAAAGGTACCCACTTCAGAGGAAGAGCAAAATGCCTTATGGGATGCTACTCAAAATTTAGATATAACAGATGAAAAAAATAATGATCAAAAAAGCACTTCACCTCTTCCACACCCTAAACATTATGCAGATTGGTTTGATTTTTTCGATGATATTGATCTTAGAGTTTATTTACGTGACGTAGAAATTGTACTTATTGAGTCAGCTCTTAAAAGAGCTGAAGGCACTGTATCAAAAGCCTCAGAACTTTTGAAAATTAATAGAACTACTCTTATTGAAAAAATGAAAAAACTACAAATAAATACTTAGGTATTAAAAATCTTTACTATATTCTTTTACAGTTTTTTTTAACTTAAGATATTTCTTCTTATTATTTTGATTAATTTCTTCTAACTTATTAATCATTTTATTATTATTTACCCAAACTAATTTAAGTCTGTCTCTTCTAATAGTATTCAAATTAGCTGTATCAGATGATATTTTATTTATAATTGCTTTTCTTTCATAATCCATTTTATTAATATTTTCAAATAACCCCATAGAAATATTATCAGCTATTTTAGATGAAAGAAATTCTAAATGATCTAAATATTGATCAAATTTTTTTTCAGAATTATTTTGCATTTGCGTTTACAACTCCTTTTTGCCAAGCCTCACATATACTTTCAATAGCTTCAGCACCTTTCTTAATACCATCAACGACTTTTTTAGAAAAACCTTTAATTAATTGTTGTCTGCAATATTCATACAGCTGAAAGAGTTTAATTGCAATATTATCACCACCGTCATCAAAATTTAATGATACCTGTAATGAATAAATTGCTGTTAAAGCTTTTGTAAAATGTTTATTTTTTAACTTAATATCGTCTTCAGATGGCTTCCACTCTTTAGTTGTTTCTATTTTTTCTGCTACTATATTCATTGATCTCTTTAATTCCATTAAAATAGCAGAAACTACTGCAGGTTTGTCTTTAACTGCGTAAGATGACTCTTCTGATATTTTATAGCTTTGTAAATTTTTTGATTTATTTATATACATATGTTATTTATTTATTATGATTGAAAACAATTTAATATTAACTCCTAATAGCACTTCAAGTCCTTATTCTAAGGTAGATACTGCAAATGGTATGCCAATAAATGGACCTAGAATTGTAAATTCTGTAAACAATAATCTTAGATCAAAAGAATATGCAGAAAAAGAAAATCTAAAAAACCTGTATTCAAGAAATATTGCTCCTAGTATTGCTTATGATACTGAAAAGTTTTTAAAAGCAAAAAATTTATTGAGTCCAATTTTCAATCATAATGAAGCAATTACTAAATATGATATGATTTCAAGATTAGAAAATAAAAATAAAGATTTTCAATCTCAGATTAATATTTTAGCTTAAATGAAGCAAAAAGTTCTAGCCTTTGATATAGATGGAGTAATATGTCATACACTAGGAAGTGATTATAAAAACTCTAAACCTAATAAAAAAGCTATTGAAAAAATTAATCATTTATATGATTCAGGAAATACAATTATAATATTTACAGCACGCTTTATGGGAAGAACAGATAATGATTATAAAAAAGCTTATGAATTAGGGTATAAATTTACTCTTAATCAGCTTCAAAGCTGGAATTTAAAATTTAATGAACTTATTCTAGGTAAGCCTAGTTTTGATTTATTAATTGATGATAAAGCTTTTAATTATGATGAAAGTTGGATAGAAAAAATATAGTTAATCTGATAACTCTTCTTTTTTTCTAATGTTTTCTGCAATAAGTAATTGATTAAATAAATCACTTTCTGTAACTATGCCGACTATATTATTATTGTTATCAACAACAGGGACTGACTCGCCTACAAAGTCTTTTATTAAATCTATAGCATCCAATATGTTTTGATTTTCATTCAAACTTAAAAAATCTGTAAATAAATCTTTATCGGGTGGCAAGGATTTATTTTCTATTAATATTAGTTTTGGTAGAAAAACTTTTCCTAACAAAACACCTTTAGGACTTATTATGTAACCATCACTATTTTCTGACTCAGATAATATCTTGATCATATCTTCAACTTTATGCTCTGGAGCTAATCTAATATAATTTTTATTATAAATAGAACTAATAGAAATTGACTTTAAATGAAGATTATCTCTTCCTAATCGTAAATCTATATTTCTATTCAGTAACATTTGATCAAAAGCAGAATGTCCATAAATTTTTGAGGATATTAAATTAGAAAAACATACACTTATTCCAGCTCCAAGAGCAACTTGGTAGTCAGAAGTTAATTCAAAAACTATTAATAAAGTTGATATAGGGCCACCTATTACACAGGAAGTAACTGCAGCCATACCAGCAACAACAAATAAGGAATAATTTAAATCAGGGATAATTTGATTAAAAAATGCTACAAAAATACATCCTAATGATACCCCTATAAATAATGCAGGAGAAAAAATACCTCCGAATAAAAAGAGTCTAATACATACTACTGTCAGGAATAACTTACCCAATAAAAGTAAAAAAACATAATTAATACTTATCGGATTTTCAATTATATTTCTAATAAAATTTGTTCCTAATCCTAAAGTTTCGGGCAAGAATAATCCAGTTACACCACATATAATTCCAGCTATTATTGGTAACAAATAGGTAGGAATTTGTTTTGGAATTGGAAGCTTTCCTGTTAAACCTCTCATATAAAGTGTAGCAATTAATCCTGCTAAAAACCCCAATAATGCAAGTGGGAAAATTTCATAAAAATTTGATATACCGCCTATTGAGATTTGAAAAAGTGGTTCATATGAGTACATCTCTCTGCTAAAAGTATGAGCAACTACAGCACTTATCAAAATAGGAGCCACTGCCTTCAAAGAAAAATGTCTTACTATAACTTCGTGGGCAAAAACTAAGCCTGCAAATGGGGCTCCAAACCCTGAAGAAACTGCTGCGGCTGCTCCACAAGCTAATAAAATGTGAGGTGAAGTTTGATCTCTAGTAAGTTTAGAAAAATAATCTCCTATTACACCTCCAAAGTGCACTAAAGGGCCATATAGACCAACTGATGCACCTCCGGAAATAGATATTGCAGAGGCTAAGGTTGATAATAACCCTGCTTCTGTATTTGGTCTTTGAGATGGCAAGTGTGCAGCTAGAATACTATCAGCTGGTCCATGCCATCTATCTAAATTAGCTAATTTAAAAATAATTGATACTATTATACCAGCAATTATAGGCCCACTAATAACAAGAAGTTCTTTAGGAAGTCCTAATAATAAATGTTCATCTCCTCGTAAATAAGATTCAATAAAACTTACGAATGATATGAAACCTTGAACAGCAAAAGAAACTATAATTCCAATTAGAACGGCTAAAACTAGTGGAAGTAAAAATTTATAATTACTTGCTTTAAATATAATATTCTCCCTAACTGGGAGAATATCATAAAAAAAACTATTTTACTAATTTTAAGCTACAGAAGAATTCATTCCTTTCCATCCTTCTAGTATTTCATTGGAAACAAAGTGAGCACTTGTTAAAAGTTCTGTTTTTTCTTTTTCTAATAGATTTTTTGCAGCAAATCTAATGTGTCTATATAAGTAATTTAAATTTTCAGCTATTTCCCCACCATCTCTTATATTCAAACAGTTCTGTAAAGCATGCGCAATAGACTCGGCTTTTCTAGCCTTCTCTTTTGCATCATCAATTTTTCCTTTATCAATATTCTTAATGGCATCTGATAAATTTTTATTAAGCTGTGAAAGTAATTCGTGAATTATCTCATGAGGTTCGGCTGCTTCTTTTTTTTGGGATATTTCACTTTTTTTGTATTGATTTAGTTTGCTCATATTAGTCTCCTTAATATTTACAAACGACTTATTTTAAAAATGTTTAGTTATTTAATCTTTTTCTTGTTTTAACATTTGATCGAGATAGTTTCCTGTTTCTTTTAGACCTGCAATTGATTGTTCCATGCTGGTAAACTGCAATGTATAGCGATCAGTAAGTCTTGCCATTCTTTCATCTAATAGTGTTTTTTGATCTTTAAAGTCACCCAATTTTTCATTTAAATTTGATATCCTATTATTGATATCTCCATTATATGATAAAAAGTTAGTAAGACTTTTATCAATTTCTGTCATTAAAGACTTACCAAAATAAATATTAGCACTACTCACATCAGAACTTGCAATATTCATAACCATACCAACAGAGTTTCCCGATCCGGAGGTATAAAGTGTACCACTTGCAGTCATTTGAACACCATCAATGAAATAATCATTCCCTGATTTTGTGATAGCATAAGATCCTGGTTTAGTATCAGTTCCAATTGTAGTAACTTCAACTTCAGCATTATCAGAAATTAACTGATCTTTAAAAATAGCATCAACTATCTTAGGTTGTGCTTCAAATGAATTCTTAAGAACATTGGTATTAAGAGCTATAGTTCCATCTCTATTAGTTTGAACACCTAATAATGACATAGAGTATGGACCACCTTCATAACCTGATATAGATTTAGTTGAAAAATTTCTTAAATCTCTCTGAATCTTTCTTGCTAATGAGTCTCCGGATAAAGGGCCTGAGGATTCATCACCGGAAAAAGATGAACTAGTCATATTTGTTATATTTAAATAAATATTATTATAGGCATCAACATAACTAGAAAGTAAAGAAGTAATATTATCTAAGTTTTGAGTACTACTTAAATTTACAGCTGATGAACTTGTAGTTTCTAACTCTAAAGTATACCCTTTATAAAGATCATTTATTGTATTAGTTGATCTTGTCATTGATATTCCATCAACTGTGAAAGAAGCATCTGTTCCATCGACAGTTTGAGTTAAATTTTTAGAAGAAGTAGTATATGAAAAACTATTACTTAATGTCGCAGTTGAGTCTCCACTAGGGGTTACTCTTACTTCATTAGAAGCGCCACTTTTACCTTTAATTACTAAAACATAACCTGTTCCATTATATAAAATAGATGCCTCAGCATTATCGGTAGCATTATTAATTGAGTCTCTTAATTGACTTAATGTAGTACTTGCTGATGTTGTAACTGTGATAGAAGAATTTGAGTTTGCAGTAAATGTATCATTTGCACTGCTAGTAGTGCTCCAAGTTCCAAAATCTATTGTTAAAGAGCCTGCTCCAACTGTTGATCCAGAATTGTTATATGCACCGGTAACTAATGTGTGCGAACTAGCAAGTGAAGATACTACTAAGGAAGCATCAATGTTTTCAGTACCGGTAGTACCTGTTGTTGTAAATTTAGCTATAGTGGTATTACTTGAAGACCCTACATGACTTGCTGCATTACTACTTTTTATGGTTCTAACTAGTTCTCTAAAGTCACTAATATCACTTTTTAGAATTCCATATGCTGAAATTTTATTTTCAGCTTGAGACTCATTTTTTTCAATTCTTTCTAATGCTGGTATTCTTTCTGCATCTACCAATGAGGTAATGATGTCAGAATTATTCATTCCAGATCCAACGTTTAATTTAGATAATATTTCTGGCGTACTTGCCATTTAAATCACACTGTTCTATCCTTGTAGTAGAGTTAATACAGCTTGTTGAGCTTTAGATGCTTGAGCTATCATAGCCATTGCACTTTGTTGTAAAATTTGCGTTTTAGTTAGATTTCCAGCTTCCGCAGCCATATCTGCATCCATAATTCTTGATCTTGCAGAAGCTGTATTAGCCGAAACATTGGTTAAATTATCTATTGCTTGATCCATTCTACTCATTACTGCACCAAGTTTAGCTCTTTCCATATGAATTTTATCTAAAGCTTTATCTACCATTTTAAGAGCATCAATAGCTTTTGAACGACTTCTTAAACTCAATTCAGAAACTTTATTCAAAGTTGCAACGCCAGGAGATGACTCAAATAAACCATCTGAACCTGAACCATAATCTGTAGTTACAGTAAATGAATGAGAAGCATGCATGTTTACTTGACCAGAAACTATTACAGAATCTGCATAACCTGCAGCCTGAGCTCCACCGTTTGTAAATAACTTGTCAAATACGTTTACTGCAGAACCTGACAATAACTCTGTTGTACCATCAGTATCAAAAAGTCTAGAGTCCATTCCAGTTACTTGTAATTTATGAGTTTCTGCATTTCCTACGTCTGCAAAGTCTAAGTCCGTTAAAATTATGTCATGCCCTTCATCTTGTGTTAAATAAACCGTAGCTTTATCTGCACTTAGTACAGCAACTACTCCAGTTTCTGCAGAATATGCATTTATAGAATTGCTTAAGTTTGTTAAATCAGAAGTACCTACAGCGGTACCTAATGTAACACCTGCAGAAATAGTTCTAACAGTAGAATTTTTTCCCTGTATTCCAATAGATAAAGTAGCTGATCCTTCATTACCTGAAGTTGCTAGACCCTGAATTTTTAAATTTGTTGATGCTGTAGCGCTCACTCCAGTGCTATCAAAAGCTATATTTACCGCTTCAGCAATATCTTTTGCACTAGCATTAGCTACTACATCAATTGTTTTAGATCCTAGTAATCCGTGAATAGTGAAATCTTCATCTGCAACAGTATCAGTAGTTCCTCTTAAAGCGGCGGTTGCTAAATTGGTTTCGCCTGCAGTAGCACTTGTTCTTACAATATGATTTCCTATTTTTTCTGTTCTTAGGTTTCCTATTGATACGGTAGCTGCTTCTCTTTCTTTAGAACCTATTTGAAATCTTCTATCCGCAAAAGTTCCATCTAAAACTGCAATTTCATTAAAAGTGGTATCCCTTGCTACACGATCTAACTCAGCAATTAATTGATTTGCTTCTGTTTGAAGATATAATCTTTCTTCTCCATTCATTAAATCACTTGCTGATTGAATAGCTAATTCTCTTATTCTTTGTAATACCTTTGAAGATTCATCAAGTGCTCCTTCTGCCACTTGTGCCATTGATAAAACATCTGATGCATTTCTTACTGACATATTTAAACCCTTAATCTGGGCTGTCATTCTATCAGCAATTGCACCACCTGCAGCATCGTCTCCTGCATGATTTATTCTTTTACCAGAAGATAATCTTTCTATGGATACACCCATAGCTCTCTCTGTTTTATGTAAATTGTGTAATGCAAATAATGATGTTACACCTGGATTTTGTACTGGCATTTAAACCTCCTTAATACTCTCTTCTAGCAATGTCTATGCCAAATCTTAACTTATTTTCAATATATATTTTCATTTTCATGAGAAGGTATTTGCAATTTGAATGCCAAATGTTTAGGAATTTGTAGTATATAGAATTGATAAATATACTAAATGTAGAAAAGTAGTGTAAAAATTTTGACTTGTAGAAAATTTTCACACTACTTATTTGAGGTTAATCTATTGAAGAACAGCTAATACAGCACTCTGCGCTTGGTTAGCCTGAGCTACCATTGCCATTGCTGATTGGTTCAAGATAGAAAACTTAGCTAAGTTTGCTGAAGAAGCAGCAAAATCAGTGTCTTGTAATCTTGCAGCGGCAGCTAGCATATTAGCGGAAGCAGAATAAGCAACAGCCTGTCTTGCTTTAAGAACAGTCATTGCAGCAGCTATATTTCCTAAAGACTCACCGACGTCTGCTAAAATACCATCTGCTGACAATTCAGCATTTGTAGCTGAAGTTGTATCTGATTTATCTACAATTAATTTCGACGTTATAGTAACAGTACCACCACCATCAGTCACACCTATATTTATAGTTGTGTCAGCATCGTCTATTATAGTTTTACCATTAAACTTAGTAGTTTGCTCAATTAATGCCATAGCATCTGCAACTGCAGCAGCTTCTGCATCTAAAGCAGCTATGTCAGAAGTGCTTTGAATAGCAGCATTATCAGCTTGAATTCCAAGCTCTCTAAGTCTTTGTGCCAAAGATGCTATTTCCATTATGGCAGACTCTATAGTTTGGGCAACTGATAAACCATCTTCAGCATTTCTTGCAGCTACAGCAAAAGACATTCCTCTTGCCTTGATGTTATCCGCCATTGCTTGAGCAGCAGCATCTCCACCATACATCGATCTTCTACCAGTAGATAAACGCGCAATTGCTTCGTTCATACCGTGTCTAGCATCAGCAGCAGCAGCACCCGCAAGTTTTGCCCCTATTGATACGTTTGATATACTTGTCATATTTATATCTCCTATTTAAAAGTTATTGGTTAATAATAGTTAAAAAAGCTCCAGCAGCTTTATTTGCTTGTGCTACCATCGCCATTGCTGATTGATTTAATATGGACATCCTAGTTAGATTTGCAGATTCTGCAGCATAATCAGTGTCTTCTATTCTTGATGCAGCAGCAGCTAAGTTTGCTGAAGCAGAATAAGCAACAGCCTGTCTTGCCTTAAATGCTGACATTCCAGCAGCAACATTTCCTAGATCAGTAGCAACCTCTGATAAAATAATATCAGCTGTTACCTCTGCTCCTGCTGCTTGATTATTATCAGAAACAGAAGTTATACCGTTGGTAGTTTTTAGATAAATAGGTCCTCCATCATTAGCGACAGCCACAGCATGTGACTTTACAGAAAAACCTAATAAATCTACACCATTAAATTTTGTATCCTCTACAATTGCATCTACAGCATCATAAATTGATGCTGCTTCTGCATCTAAAGCACTCATGTCAGATGTAGACAATATATCAGCATTATCTGCCTGAATTGCTAACTCTCTTAATCTTTGTGCTAAAGAGGCTATTTCCATTAATGAAGATTCAACTAATTGAGACGCAGAAATACCATCTTCAGCATTTCTTGCTGCCACATACCAACTTCTAGAATTTGCATTTAAAGAATCTGCTACTCCCTGCCCTGCTGGATCTGCTCCATACATTGTTCTTTGTCCTGAAGATAATCTAGCAATAGATTTGTTAAATTCCTTTTGTGCTTTAGAAGCATAATTACTAGCTACTAATGCTCCAGTATTAACAGTAGAGACAGAGGTCATTCTTACCTTCCTTTCAGATTTCTAAATTAAACAAATCAACCTGAAATTAAGAACGACAAATAGAAAATTTGTTTAGTAAAAAATATAATTTTGAATGGCATAGTGATTGCAAACAATAAGCATACAGAAAGGTAGTACAATGCATAATTCTTTTCTTACACAAAATATTGCACAAGCAGCTAGCCTATTAGAAAAAGGAAACATAGATCGGGCAATTGGTATTTTCAATATATTAAGTTCTAAATTTCCAAAAAATGCTGAGGTGTTTCATTTTAAAGCTTACGCTTATTTACAATCTCAAAACTTAGATAAAGCAAAAGAAAACTTTGAAAAGGCAATTTCCATCTCTCCTGGAGATTGCAATATAGTTTTGGATTATTCTAATTTTTTAAATTCAATTGGTAAAAAAAGATTATCTTTACAACAAATATATAATCTAACAAAAAATAATAAAGCTGATTACAGACTCTTCTATCTTGAAGGCTGTATTCATATGGATTTAAAAAATTATGAAGATAGTATAAAAAGTTTTAAAAATGTTTTGCAAATAAAACCTGATCACAAGGATGCATCTTTTAATTTAGGAGTAATACATTTTGAAACTAAAAAATACGACGTAGCTGAAAAGATTTTTGATACTTACCTAAAATCATTTGGAAAAGATATAGAGGCACATAGATATTTATTACAGATATTTTTAATAACCAATCAAATAAATAAAGCTGATGCTTTATCTAGTATGCTTTGTGTTAATTATCCTAATGAAGCATTTTTATTATATGAAAGAGCAAGAGTATTAACTAGATTATTTAAAAATAAAGAAGCAATAAGTTATTATGAAAAATGTTTAGAGATATCTGTTGATTTCAATGATGCCTTTAAAAATATGGCAATACTATTAAAAAAAGAAAACCTAATTGATAGCTATATTAAAAAAATATCTAATAGGACTGATTTAAACTACACTAATGAAACAAATATCGCTCAATGTTATCTTATAAATGGCGAAGCCTCAAAAGCTTTAGATCATATTGAAAAAGCATTATCCTTGCACCCTAAATCAGGAACTAAAGATAAAGATTATATAAATACAAAAACCATCAAGGGTAGTATACTAACGGCTCTAGAAAAATATAATGAATCAAATAAAATATATAATGAAATAATTAATTTAGATAACTCTATTGTTCAAGCCTATGTTTGTATAGGAGATAATTTTATAAAGTTAAATCAAGAAAAAGAAGCAATAGAATATTATAAAAAAGGTATTTTAATAAATCCTTCATTCGCACTAGCATATCAGAATTTAGGAGATGCTTATTTTAAACTAGGAGATAAAGAAAAAGCATTAGAATACTTGAATCAAAGTTACTCTATTGATCCTAATAACTCTACGATTTTATCCTCAAAAGCAGCTATACACATTGATCTTGAAGAACCACTATTAGCTATAGATCTATTAAAAAAAGCAATAAAAATTGATCCTTTCAATGGAAATGCATTTTATAATTTAGGAATTATTTTAAAAAATCAAAACCTTTATGATCAAGCGATAAACATGTTTGAGCAAAGTATAAATTTATATAAAAAATCAAATTATAAAAATATATCTATAGCTAAAGCTTATTCATCTATAGGTTTATGCTATTTAAGTTTAAGCAAATTTGAGAAAATGAAAGAGTGCTTTTTAAAGGTAATCGAATATGATGAGGAACAAGAACAAGCACTGGGTTTCATTTACTATGCTAAGTTATATTGTGGTGAATGGAATAATTTAGATTATTACAGAAATTTAGCATTAAAAAAAATAAAGGAGAATAAACTTCCAACTACTCCTTTTTCTACTTTTTCAATAACTGATGACCCTAAGATACAATATCAAGTTGCAAAAAAATTTAGTAAAAGCACTAACGATATAAAAACGATAAATACTCAATTCTCAGTTAATAAAAAACATTTAAAACCAAGAATAGCTTATTTATCATATGATTTTCATGATCATGCAACTATGCATTTAATGGCAGGTATTTTTGAAAACCAAAATCATGATAAATTTGATTATTATGCTTTTTCATATTCTGATAGATATAAAGAACATTCGGAGTCAAAAGTTTATAATAGAGTAAAAGATTCTTTTAATAAAATTCATTTAGTTGGTAAAAAAAGTAATGAAGAAATTTCTAATATGTTAAGAGAAAGAGAAGTAGATATAGCAGTAGATCTAAAAGGTCATACTTACAAAACTAGAATAAATATACTTTCAAAAAAACCTTGTCCTATTCAAATTACTTATTTAGGACATCCTGGAACTTCTGGTTTAGACTATATTGATTATGTAATTGCTGATAATTTTATTGTAACAGAAGAAAATGAAAAATATTTTTCTGAAAAAGTAATTAAACTTCCTAGTTGCTATCAACCAACTGACAATAAAAGATATATGCCAAAAAAGCTATTAACTAAAAGAGAATTAGGTCTTCCTGAAAATAAATTTATTTTTTGTTCTTTTAATAGTCCTTACAAAATACAAAAAGAAACTTTTGACATATGGATAGAAATCTTGAAGACAAATAATAATAGTATACTGTGGTTGCTAGAAAATGAAAATTCAGAGTCAAAAAACAATATACTAACATATGCTAAAGAAAATGGCATTGATCCCAGTAGGGTTATTTATTCTAAAAGATGTGAAATGAATGATTATTTAGATAAATTAACTGCTGCAGACTTATTTTTGGATACATTTCCTGTTAATGCTCATACTACAGCAAGTGATGCATTGTGGGTTGGTTTACCAATTATTACTATGTCTGGTAAGTCTTTAGTGAGCAGAGTTGCTGGCAGTTTACTTAGTAGTATGAATGTACCAGAATTAATAACTTATAATTATACAGATTATAAAAATTTAGCTATAAAATTATCTAATGATAGAGAATTTTATAATAAAATTAAATTAAAGATAAATAATAATAAAAAAACTGAGCCCTTGTTTAATACTAAAAAATTTACAAAAAATTTAGAAAATATATATTGGGACCTTTTTACTAATTTTAAAAACAAAAATAAAATTTAAAAAAATGGACAATAAACAACTCAGTATATGCATGCCATCAAATAGAAATTTTCTTCTATCTAAAGAAAGTATATCTTCAGCCATAGGATTTTGTGAAGCAAATAATGCTAATTTAGTAATATCTGATAATTCCTGTGACACTGTTAAAAATGATTTTTGGAATAAAATAGAATTACCTAATTTAATTTTTGATTCAAATAATTCATTAAATTTTTGGAGTGATAATTGGTTAAATGGTATAGAAAAATGTAAAAGTAAATTTACTGGTATTGTAAGTGATGATGATGTAATTACAAATTTAGGTAATTCTAATATTGATTATAATAACGTGGCTGAAGACGTAGTAGCTATCAAACCAATCATATCTTTATGGAATGAAGCAGTAGGAATTTATAAAATTAATAACTTTATAATCCAGGCAAATACAGCTTCAGAGAGAGTATTAGAGTATTTAACATTAGCAGCTGGAAATAATACTACTTATTTTAGCTTTTTTAGAACTTCTCATCTTAAAGAGATATATAACTTATTAAAATATCATCCTACAAAAGGAGGATATCTTGATTGGGCTATAACTATTACTTTAATAGCTAGTGGAAAGATAATTTTGGATAATTCAAAATTGCTAGTATATAAAAATACAAATTGGTATGGAGACAAAAAATTTATTGATACTCAAGTTCAAGAATTATTTATAAGATCTAAACTTCAAAATAATAGTCATAGATTTGAGAGAGTATATAGAGCTTTAGATTGCTTTATTTTATTGATGAGAGAAAATTCAAATTTAGATTATAAAGAAAAACTCAATGTAGCAGTTTTATTACTTGAGATTAATATAAAGTTATTTAAAGAATACTATGAAAATAGTAATGAAAATTTTTCTAGTGAGGAAATAATTACTTTAAAAAAATTATTTCGCTCTGAAACTATAAAAGAAAAAATTGATAGCTGCCTAGAATTAGTGAGCATTAGTAACTCATTCCTAAAAGAAAAATATTCCCGTTTTTATTTTCAATCTTTAGGAAAAGAATGGGGTAATATCTAATTTATAGAATTAAGACTTCATTTTTAAAATAATACTAAAGTCTTATAGATAAATATATTTTTAGCCTTAATATTTTCTATCTCATCAACCCAAGTTTCTAATATATGAAAGTCTACTTCGTTATTATTTGTAATAAAAATTATATCTTTTTAAGTATTCCTAATTGTATATTTGTGTAAAATATGGTGGCAGTTTTATTTCTTTTGGATTATGAATACTTGCTGTATTTTTTTATCCAGTTCTTTTTACTAATTATAAACACACATTTTTTTCATAATATTTTCTTGCTTACCTACGCTATACTGAACCTCTAGAGGTAATGCAAAATTAATAATTTCTTGGTTGGTTTTTTTTATTAAAATTGCTTCTTTAAACCATGAACCGAAACCGCAGTCATGAATGTGATCTTCTACAGTTATTATACTGCTAAAATTTGAACTCAACTCTATCTGTTCCTTTTTATATTTTGCTCCCCAAATAGGTATTGTATAAATATCTTTATTAAAAAATTTTTTCTTATTTTGCATAATCCATTGCAGTGCAGTTCCAGTTGATAATATTACTTCTTCTGTTCCAGTATTATCTTCAAGTTCATACCATTTTCCAGGTTTTATTTTACGATTTTCTAAAGTATATGAGGCTTCATTATTTTTACCTAATCTTAGATAAGATGGTCCAGGGTTTTTTATAAGATAATTTAATGCACTTTTTACTTCATTTGGATCTCCTGGAGAAGCTATAGAAAAGTTAGGCATCATACGAAGTAATCCATAATCCTGAATAGCATGATGTGAGTAACCTAAGTTTCCATAGGCTAAACCACCACCAACGCTTACAATAGTAACTGGTAAATTATGATAATCTATATCATTTCTAATTTGTTCAGCACACCTAAAAGTTGGAAAGTTTGCTATAGAGTAAGTGAAAACGTGGTAACCCTCAGATGCTAATCCAGCTGCAATTCCTGTCATGTTTTGTTCAGCTACCCCAACATTCATAAATCTATCTGGAAACTCTTTTTGAAATTCTTCAACAACCCCATATCCTATATCTGCGACTAATAAAAAAATATTTTTTTTATTCTTAGCATGCGCTATTAAATTTTTAATAAACTCTGTTCTCATATTATTTCCTTCATAGCATTCGAATGAGTATTTTTGTCTAATGATTTATAGTGCCACATAACTGAATTTTCCATAAAAGACACTCCTTTGCCTTTTATGGTATTAGCTATAATGCAAATTGGTTTAATTTTTACTTTTTTAGCTTTTTTAAATGCTTTGTTTAAACCAGCATGATTATGTCCATCTACAGTAATTACTTCCCACCCGAAAGCCTTCATTTTATCATGTAAAGGCTCTAGTTTAAGAGTTGTCTCAATTGTATCAAAACTTTGTAAATTATTATAATCAATGACAAGTATTAAATTATTTAGATTGTGATGTGCTGCGAACATTATAGCTTCCCAGTTACTGCCTTCATTCATCTCTCCATCACTATTGATTACAAACACATGATGATTATTTTTTTTTCTTTTACCTGCTAAAGCTAAGCCTACGCCAAAAGAAAGACCATGTCCCAAAGATCCTGTAGAAAATTCAACTCCAGGTACTTTATGTGAAGCATGCGCCATTAATAAGGAATTATTTGATCCATATTGATCTAGATTTATTTTGTTAAAAAATTTACATTCTGCCAATGTGGCATATAAAGCCATGCAAGCATGCCCTTTGCTAAGTATTAATCTATCTCTATTTTCATATTTAGGATTTGCATTATTAAATTTTAATATTCCGTTTCCATATAAAACTGATAAAATATCAACAATTGATAAAGCACTTCCTATATGAGAAGCTTTAGAAATTAAAGCCATATCTAATACATCTTTTCTGACAGCATTAGCTAGTTTTAATGATTTGATATTTTGCATAATACAATATTAAAGTTTTTCTCGTTGTTCAAGGTTTTTACTCAAGCTTAAATTAATATAAACTTTTTCATTATTAGATTTATAGTAAGCAAAAGATTTTTTTCCAAATGTTCTTGCTCTTAATATATTTATTAATTCTAGGGGATATATCTTTTTAGTAATATCTATTTCATCATAAACTTGGGCATCTTTTTTGCTATAATATATAGCTTTACTATGATCTTGTTCAAATGCTTTTAGTTTATTATTTTTAATTTTATTCCAATTACTTTTAAATAAACTTTCAATATTTCTTAATAATCTATCATATAAATTTTTTGCCGTATCCGTACAATTAACCTTTACTTCTTTTTGACACCATATCTTACCTTCATCAGCCTTTTTTGAAATTTGATGCAATGTAACTCCACTTCTTGTATTGCTAATTATATTATGTACATGTGGATACCACCCTCTATTCATAGGAAGTAAAGAAGGATGAAAGTTAATTGTTTGTTTTGCTAAGTGAAAAAAAGACTCTTGTAATATCCATGGCCAATAAACAGTAATAAGAAAATCTATTTTCTTTTTCTTGAAAAAATTAATATGCTTTTCTTTTTTATAAATCTCATTTCCTCTAAATATATTTTTATTCTTTACTCCAGATGCTTTAATAATTTTGCAATCATGAGATTTATTTTCACCTACTAAATAAAGTAAGCATATTTCAGTTCCTTCATGACTTTTTAGAAATTGGGTAATTTTTAATCCTATATTTTTATTAACGCATAAAGCTACTCGAGTTTTCATGTCAGCACTCACTAAAATAATTGTTTATTTTGGTAGAAATGTACCTTATCTCTTCTTTTGTAAGGGTAACTCCACTAGGCAAATTTATTGCATTATTACCTATAAGCTTCGATACTCTTTTAGCCTTCAACTTTCTATCCCAAATAGGATACTCACTAATTGGCGAAAATACAGGTCTGCTATCAATATTATATTTCCTTAAATACTCTATAAAGTTTGTTCTTTTACATTTTTTATGAGTTATAAGGATATTAGTCATCCAGTAGTTTGAATAACTATTAGAATTCTCCTCTTGTAATATAAAGTTATTTTTAGGCTGTAAATATTCTTTATACCATTTAAATATTCTTCTTTTTTTATATATTAGTTCATCTACTCGCTCTAGTTGGGCTAAAGCAATTGCAGCTTGTATATTAGACATTTTATACTTTAAACCTGGTCCATCAATCCAAAAAGTGTAGTTGGGATTTCTTCCTTGTTCGGATATTTTTTTTGCTTTATCAAATAGTTTCTTATTATTAGTACATAACATTCCACCCTCTCCAGCTACTAATAACTTTGCTCCTTGAAAACTAAATGCTGAAAAATCTCCAGTACTGCCACATTTAATATCATTTATTTTAGAACCTATTGCAGGAGCTGCATCTTCAATAACATATAAATTATATTTTTTTGCTATTTTTTTTATTTCTAATATATTTGCAGGCTGTCCATACATGTGCACAGGAATAATTGCTTTTGTTTTTTTATTAATACATTTTAAAAGGGATGATATGTTAATATTCCAAGTATCATATTCTATATCAGCAAATACTGGTTTAGCATTCGTATAAGTCACAGCTCTAGCCGTTGCTATCCAAGATACATCAGGTACTATAACTTCATCATTTTTGCTTATGCCTAAAGCAGTCAGTGCAATATGTAAGGCACCTGTACAACTAGAAGTTGCTAAGGCATACTTAACCCCTATATATTTTGCAAATTTATTTTCTAGATCAGCTATAAAGCCATTATATTTTTTATTCCATCCATACTTTGAAGCTAAAAATGCATTAAAATTTTCCTTTTCAGAAATTGCAGGTCCAGCTGTTAAAATTAACTCTTTTCCTATATTTTTCTTAATTCTATTCCATACATATTTGCAAGAATTATTTACGTCTTTTTCAGCTTGTTTTTTAAATCCAATTTTTCTAATTGACGTAAGAATTTTATTTTTTTTATCAAAATTTATTTCAAAAGCTTTGATATAATAATTTTTTTCTAAATAAGTTAATAAAGTCTCTAAAGATTTTTGTATGATTAGGTAGTTAATTTTTTTAACTAAACTGTAGATACTTACTATTGAAATTGTCTTTGAATATTCTTCATAAGTAAGTTTAAATCCATACTGCTTAATATCTTCTTTATACAACATTAAATTTATTTCTGTTTGATTTTTACTATTAGCTAAGGACTTATTATTAAATAATTCAGTATAGATATTTTTTGATTTAGTAATTCTTCTTGTGGGTACTAGAAATAAATTTTTATCTACTTTTATTGATTTTATCCATGCCTCTTGGTTGCAATCAATATTTATTAAGCTACTAAATAAATCAGAATTAATTTTTTTATTTTTTGTAATTATATTATATTCTTTTTCAATAATATCTTTTGTTTCATTGCAATTAAACATATATTTAAAAAGCAATAAATATGCCATAAAAAGGGAGTAAAATTATCAAAAATGATACTATAGTAGCGTTTGATCTAGACGGAACAATTCTAAATAGTGCAGACGACCTAATATTTAGTCTAAATGTGTTACTTTCTGAATTAGGACAAAAAAATGTCTCAACAAATCAGGTAAATATGTTAGTTGGTAATGGTGCATTAGCTATGATTAAAAAAGCTTTCGAAATTAATAATGTTAAAAGCAATGATATTGATTATGAAAAATTAAAACAAAAGTTTTTAGATATTTATAAAACTTGTTATGTAAAAAAATCAAAACTATATCCTTTTACTTATGAAATTTTAGAACTTTTAAAAGAAAAAAAAATAAAGATGCTATTAGTTTCTAATAAACCAGAGTATTTTGTTAAAAAAATATTAGATCATTTCAATATATCAAAATATTTTGCATCAATATCAGGTGGCGATACATTTTCTTTCAGAAAACCTAACGCAAAACATTTAACAGAAACTATTGCAAATGCAGGTATAGATAAATATAACTGTATTTTTATAGGTGATAGTATTGCTGATGCTGAGTGTGCTAAAAACTCAAAATCTCAGTTAATTCTTCTTGAACATGGTTACAGTAAAGAAAATATAAAGTTAATGGGGGCAGATTATATTTTCAAAGATTTAAAACAACTTTATAGTTACTTTAAAAAAATTTTCACTTAATCATTTTTTTGACATATTGATGAATAACTTTACTTATATAATTCATATGGTTTTTATTTAACCCTGGATAAATTCCTACCCAAAAACTATTATTCATAATTTTATCACTATTAGTTAAACTTCCACTTATCTTATATTTGTAATGTTTAATATAAGGCTGTTTTATTATATTTCCTCCAAATAATAGTCTTGTGCCTATTTCATTCTCATTTAGATATTCTAATAATCTATTTCTATTAATTTGTTTTTGATTTTTTATCGTAATAGGAAAACCAAACCAAGAAGGTGAAGCATACTTTGTTTCTTTTGGAAGTATAAAATACTTCTCAAGATCTAATAAATGATTTTTAAGTATAAAGAAATTCTCATTTCTTTTTTTTATAAAGCTATCTAACTTTTTAAACTGCGCTACTCCTATTGCGGCTTGAACATCCGTAATTTTTAAATTATATCCTAAATTTGAGTATGTATATTTATGATCATAACCGAAGGGTAAGTCACCTAATTTCCAACCAAACCTTTTTTTACAAGTATTGTCGCAACCAGTGTCGCACCAACAATCTCTACCCCAATCTCTAAGAGACTCTACTATTCTCTTTAGTTTTGATGAGTTGCAAAATACTCCTCCGCCTTCTCCCATTGTTAAATGATGTGCAGGATAAAAAGATAGTGTAGCTAAGTCTCCAAACGTTCCTATTTTTTGCATCTTATACTTTGCTCCTAGAGCATCACAGCAATCTTCTACTAAATATAATTTATATTTTTTTGCAATTTTTGATATTTTTTCTAAAGCAAAGGGATTTCCTAATGTATGTGCAATTACAATAGCTTTAGTTTTATTAGTAATGGCTTTTTCTATTTTTCTATCATCTATATTATAATTATCTAATCTAGCATCTATAAAAACTGGAACTAAACCATTTTGAATTATAGGATTGACCGTTGTAGGAAAGCCCATTGCACAAGTAATAACCTCATCACCTTTTTTGAGTCTTTTTTCTCCTAATTGAGGACTACATAGTGCGGATATTGCTAATAAATTTGCTGATGAACCAGAATTACATGTTAAAAAATATTTTGTTCCTAAGTATTTCTTCATAGAGTTTTCAAATTTTTTATTATATTTTCCAGCTGTAAACCAGCCATCTAAACAAGCATCAACGGCATTTTTAATTTCTTCAGAATTTATTACTTTTCCAGAAACAGGAGCTGTTTTATTTTTTGCAATTTCATTATTTCCATATTTAGAAAAGTATTCCCCTACTAAAGTTAAAATTTTATTTTTTTCACTTTCTTGTTTACTTACCATATTTATTTTTTCTATAGCTGTCATATAGCCTTCCTTAAATTTAATTTCTTAGATTCTTGAAGATTATTTAAGTAACTTTGTATTTGTTGAATTGTTTTATCTATAGGTAGCAATTTTTTTTTAAATATATCATCATACCACTCAACTGTTAAATTTATCGCATCCTCTATTTCATATGTTGGGTGCCAATCTAAAATTTCTTTTGATTTGTTGGAATCTATACCCAAATTAGTTTTTTCAATAAAACTTTCCCTTTTATCTATTTTTAAAGCGTTCAAATTAAATTTATTTAAAAATTTATTAGCAATTTTTAAAACATTGTAATCATGTTTTGTTTTAGAAGAAAAATTAAAAGCATCATAACTTTTTTTCTCTTTCAATGAATTGTTTGCTGCCAATACATAGCCATATATAATATCTAAAACATGTGTCCATGGCCTCACTGATTTAGGGTTTCTAATTAAAGGTATTTCTTTCTTTAAAATACTTCTTATTAAATCAGGAATTAATCTATTCTCAGACCAGTCTCCTCCTCCTATAACATTCCCTGCTCTTAGCATTCTAATTACTAAATCTTTTTTAATATTAAAATAAGTTTTAGAAATCATTTCAGAACAAGCTTTTGATGTGCTATAAGGGCAATCGCCATAAATATGATCATCTTCCTTAAAAGCATTATAATCATTATCATTTTCATATACTTTATCTGATGTTATAATCATTAAAGGAGTATTGGGGTAATTGATCTTTACTGCCTCTAATATGTTTATTGTACCATTTATATTTGTCATCATTGTCTGATAAGGGTTTTTAAAACCCTCTAAAACAAGAGGTTGTGCGGCTAGGTGAAAAACTAGATCAGGCTTTTCACTTATAATTAATTTATTAATTTTTTTAAAATCAGTTATATCTCCCCAATATTGTTTAGCAAAAATATTAATATTTTTTTTTGTTAAAATACTGTTCCTCCAAGGTATTACATTTGAATACCCTACAACTTTAGCTCCTAAAATATTTAAAAAAAGTGTGAGCCAAGCTCCCTTAAAACCAGTGTTGCCTGTTATTAAAATTTTCTTATTTTTTAAATTATTTAACATTTTTTAATAACTTAGTATTAAAGTTAAGAACGTTTTTATCATTATACTTAAAAGATTTCCAAGGAGCATTTCCTTTAAGCCATAAGTCGTTTAAAATCTGCTTTTCTCTGAGCGTATCCATAGGTTGCCAAAATCCTTCATGCTTGAAAGCTGATAATTGACCTTCTGAAACAATTCTTGGAATAGGACCACTTTCCCATGTTTCCATACAATTATTAATATATTTTAGCACATCATATGACAAAACAAAAAAACCTCCATTAATCCATCCACTTTCAGTTTTTGGTTTTTCCATAAAGTTAATCACATTATCAGACTTTAATTCCATAGCGCCAAACCTTGCCAAAGGTCTAACAGCAGTTACTGTTGCTAATTTTTTTTTATTTTTATGAAACTTTTCTAATTTATTTAAATTTATATCGGCTAAACCATCACCGTATGTCATCATAAAATCTTCATTTGTATTTAAATATTTAGATATTTTTTTTAATCTTCCAGCAGTTTGTGTTTTAGTACCCGTTTGTGCTAATGTAATTTTCCAATTTTTTTTATTAGTACTAAGAGTTTCTATTTTACCATCTTCACTAATTACACAGGTTGAGTTTCTTAAATTATACTCTTTAAAATACGATATTATTTCAGAACCCTTATACCCTAAACAAATTATAAATTCGTTATAACCAAAACTCATATACCAGTTCATGATGTGTTCGATTATAGGAATTCCTCCTATTTCTACTAATGGTTTGGGTTTGACTGCTGTTTCTTCTGCTAGTCTAGAGCCAAAACCTCCTGCTAATAAAACTACTCTCATACAATGTTTTTTGCAAAAGATATGCCTAAGCTGTGAATTTTTTTTAATAAAATATTAAGAAAGTAAGCTTAATTTTGCATTTTCACTTAAGTTAGCTTGAGCTACTAGTGATGTTGAAATTTTTTGAAGCATCATTTGTTTAGTAATAATAGCAGCCTCTGCTGCTAAATCTACCTCGGTTGCACTGGACGCTGCTGCACTCATAATTGCAGAAGCTGCATAAGCAATATTTTCTCTTGCAGAAAGTGTAGTAATTCCTCCAGAAATCTCACCTAAATTTAAAGTTACCTCATTTGTTAAAGCTAGCCCTGTAGTATCAGCATTTGAAGCTTCTGTTGTAGAAGCTACTGAACTTACTGTTCCAGTAGTTAAAGTCTGCAAACCTCCGTTATCAGTAACACCAGCATTAAAAGTAACTTTTGAGGTCGCCAGCATATTAACACCATTATAAGTAGTACCTGATACTATACCGTCTATAGCTGAAGTAATACTAGCTGTTTCTGCATTTAATGATGCTATATCACTAGTAGATAATAATGAATTATTATTATAGAGTGCACCTAACTCCTCTAATCTAGTAGACAAAGCTGCTATTTCATTTAGAGCATTTTCTGCTACCTCGAGTGCTTCTATTGCCTGCCTTATATTCTTAGAAGCTGCTCTCCAACTATCGGATTTTGCATTTAAACTATTGGCAAGAGCCTGTAGATATCCTCCTGAAAGCTTTCCGCTGGTCATCTTTTGCAGAGATTCTTTAATTTTAGGTAATGCTAGTTTAGAGCCTAAATCAGCTAGATATGATAAAGATGGTCTGTCAGACATAAAAATACCTTTAATACAACAACGACTAATAATGTTTATTCTTTAATCATGCTAAAAAATATTATAAGTTAGTCGTTAAAATGTTAATGAATAAAAGAATTTTAATTACAGGAGCTAATGGTTTTATTGGTTCAAATATAATCTACGAATTGTTAGCTAACAGTACTCCTGTAACTGCTTTAGTAAGAGAAAAATCGAATATTGATTATCTGAAAAAGATTAAATGTTATAATATCATCCAAACTGATAATTATTTAGATCCAATAGTTATAAGAAAATTAAGTATGAGCAAGCCAGAGTATATAGTTCATTGTGCTTGGAGTAATAATCAATTAAAAGATACAAAAAATTTAATCAAAATATTAGAGTTAGCAAAGAATATTGATTGCAAAGGATTTATAACCATTGGGAGTTATAAAGAATACGGTCAGCTTGAAAAAAATTTATCTGAAAATACTATTTGTATTCCAAAAAATAGTTATAGTCGCTCTAAACACGCATTTTATATGTTAACTAAAGAAATTTGCGCTAGTTTGGATATCAAACATATTCATTTAAGACTAGGGATCCCTTATTCTAATAAAAAAGATAGTGATTTTTACTTTAATGATGTAATTAAAAAAATTTATAAAGATGAGTTAGTGTTGTTAAAGAATATTTATGACGTACAAGATTATATTCATACATCAGACATTGCTAGGGGTATAGTCTCTCTAATTAACAATGATGCAGAAGGTGATTTTAATCTAAGTTTTGGACAAGGTGTAGAAATTAAATCTGTACTTAACATGATTTATGAAAAACTAAATAAAAAAATTATTTTTAATGAAAGTAGTTCACAAGATAAGAAAGTATTCAACCTTAATATCAATAAAATTTATAATCAAAGCAATTGGAAACCCTCGATATCTATATGGGATGGTATATCTCTTGTAATTCAAGAAGTTAAGTTTGAAAATAACCCTACTTTAGAACAGTTTACAAAAAGAATAAGAAGTTTATATAAATAGTTTAACAATTGTTTTTTTAATGAATTTAATTATAATTAGACTTTGAAAACTGGAGGTTTTTTTGGCAGCAAAATTTTGTCCCTCATGGATTTTTAATCTTTGCGTAGCAAGGACTGCATACGACTTTATAACATCTGATTTACCAATTAGGGCTTATGCAAAAAAATATGCCTCTGGTTTATCAGAACATTATGCAGAAGTTAAAACTGAAGAAATTGAACAAGAAGCAGAATTGGTCTTGAGGTTTTTAGTAGAAACTAATTCTGAAGAATCAGATCAACTTTTGAATAATTTTGTATTTTTTAGTCTAAAATATGTTCAGCATGGATCAAAAAGAAAATTAAAAGGTATTTTTGGTTCTGCAATAGATCCTACTAAAGAAAAAGAGTATCAAGAAAAAATTACACTTAAAAACTTTAAGGCTTATTTTTTTGGATTTAGAAACGGAGTTATTGAGAAACCTGATCCTGGATGGAATATATTAGAGGAAGAAGGTATTGATTTCTTGGTTGAGCTAATTAAAAAAGAAGCTAATATTGCAGACGCGGTCTAAATTATCTTAAATATTGAAACAACGATAAGTTAGATATTTTTACAAAAGCCTGCTGAGAGGCTTGTAAACCAGTGATTTGCCCTTGTAACTCAGTCACTAAAGCGGCTAAATCAGCATCAGATATTTCTGACATATCCTCTGAAACCTGAATATTTCTCTGGGCAAGTAATTCTTTTTGTCTTTCTAAAGAATTAGTTCTTGCTCCAATAATAGCTTTTTGATTAGCAATATGCTCTTGAACACTTTTTATGTCATCTAATCTATTTTGTATAGTTTGATTTTTATCATATAGTGTTTGAGGGTGGCCTAAAGAAGTTCCTGCGCCATCAACAGCATCAAAAGTTAAATAAGATTTTGGTGTTTTTTCCGCCTTATCTATGCCTTCTATTTGCAAATCTTTAATTGTTATCGGACCATTATTATCGTCTACTAGAGTTATTGTAGATCCAGATAATGTTGCTGTTATATTTAATGCAGTTGAATTTATAGCCGTAACTAATCCCGATAGATCACTACTTGGTAAGTCAACTGAAATATCTACTGATGTAGAGTTATCAGAAAGATTAAATGTATAATTACCAGGATTTTCATTATTAATTTGTAAGGTTGCTTTACCAACTGCAGTTGCCTCTACTACACTCTCAGAAGCTGTTCTAATAGAATTTATAACGTCTTCTAAAATAGTAAACATAGGAGCTACTGAATTGCCAGATTTAATTGCCATGAAAACGCTACCTCCATCAAGGGTAGTTCCTATAGTTCTTGTTTCAGAAACAGCTACAGCATTAGTACCTCTGTCTCCTTTATAAACTATATTAGAGTCGTTATCTTTCTCAAATGGTTGCGTATTAGTATGATAACCTCCAAAAATAAATGCTCCTGAGCTATCAGTAGAATTAGCAACACTAAACATTTCATTTTTCATCTCTTCTAATTCAAGCGCTAATGCCTCTCTGTCTTGAGCTCCAAAAGTATCATTTGCAGCTTGAATAGCTAACTCTTTTGCTCTTACCATCAAATTAGTCACAGACTGCAATGCAGTATCTGCAATTGTAAGTCTATTGATTGCATTATCAGCATTTCTAGAATACTGACTAAATCTTTCCTTTACTTGTTGTAGGCCTGATAAGTTTACAGCTCCAATTGGATCATCCGAAGCTTGAACTATATTTTTTCCTGTAGATATTTTATTTTGTAAACTTTGTATCTCCTCATTAAGTTTACCAAATCTAGAAACTTGTTGTTGGTTAAATAATTTTGTACTTATTTTCAATATTAAATCCTATCAATTAATGTATCAAATAACTCTCTAGCAGTTTGCAAAACTCGTGCCGAAGCCTGATATGCTTGTTGATACTCTATTAACTGCGCAGCCTCATCATCCATATTAACTCCACTTAGTTCTGAAACTGCATTAGCAGCAGCATCTCTAATCATCTCTGAAGAATTTTTATTTAATTCTGAACTTTGAACAGATGATCCAACTGAAGCTACTATTTGTGCAAATAAATCTTGAAAATTTCCTTTTCCTTCAGATTCAAATTTATCTTCTTGAAGGTCTAACATAGCTGTAATATTTCGGCCATCTCCCACTCCACCTAAATTATCAGTAATTGAAAAACTATCTTTTACACTGGCTGTTCCTGATAATTTAAGACTATATCCACCAACTTTAAATCTACCAGTGCTATTAAGCGTTCTCTCGGCAATATTATGTCCAGTATCAGCATCTAAAATATGAATTAATTTTTCATTGGTACTGTCTATGTTAAATAATAAATTCTGGCCTATTTCTTCACTTGGAACTTCTTGAGTTTCATAGGAAGCAGAAACCCTTCTAGCTGTTCCTGATCCATTTAACACTACAATAAGTTCTTCTGGAGGTAAGTTTTTTAGAGATATAAATTCTCCAACCGTTGTATTATTATCGGGAGTGTCTGCAAAAGTTATATTAACTGGTTTACCATTACCACTGGTTATTACAATATTTGAACCATCCATAACTACATTATGTGGATAGTATTTAATTCCAAATTTTTCATTATTAGTTGCATCTGATACAAAAGATACTTCATGTAGTGGAGATGTATCTGTTTTTCTAGATATTGATAAATTTTTATCAGTAGAATTCCACTCAAGGTTAACATCATTCAAAAATATTTGTCTTTTTGACCCATATCCAGTTGGATCATACAAATCAAAAGAATAGTCATTTTCTGCTCCTCCATTAGCAGTAGTCAACTTTAGATTAGACTCTATAGCAGAGTCTACAGAAGTAACAAGCACATTTTGCGAACTAGTCGAAGTAGAAATTATCTTATATGCACTCCCAGTCCATTTAACTTCAACTCCTGATATTCCTGATGCCCCATTAATTGCTGTTGCTAATGCACTAGCTATATCTACATTTGATGTGTAAGTAGCACTTGGTAGAGTTAAACTACCAGATGCAATTCCATCAACGGTGACCTGAAATGTATTTCCACTTCCTGGAATAGTCAAAGAAGCTGAAGAACTTACAGTTGTTGCTGTTCCTCCTAACCATGCAGCATCGGTATATTTTACTGTATACTGACTTGAGTCTGAAGTAGCACCACCATTTGTAGTTGTAAGGTTAGTATGAGCCTCTAAAGCTGAACTTACTGACGTTACTTCTACCGAAGCAGATGAGGTTGAATTATGAGAAACAATCTGATAACCCTCATTTTGTCCGTACCAAAGCACACTTACTGATTTCCCTGCAGCCAATAAAGTACTGTCATTATTAATAGCTTCTTCAAGTTCCCATGCAAATTGGACATTTGAGTCGTAGGTAGCGTTAGGAACAGTAATTGTTCCAGAAGTCACATCATCTACTTTTAATTGAATAGTATTTGTACCTGATAGAGTTATAGTAGAGGAAGAAGTTAAATAGCCTGCTGTTCCTCCAGTCCAAGAACCTGTTTTTACATTTATCTTGAAAGAGTCTCTATTTGTAGGATTATTTGTTACTGATTTTCCCTCTATGTTAGCAATGGCAGCATCTAATCCTAGGCTAGTTTTTGATGCTGTATTTTGAGTATTTTCAGGAAAAGTAATTTGGCTTGCTGAAATTGATCCGGCACCAACTATACCAAGTTGATATCCATTAATTGATTCACTAGCTCCATTAGCAATACTTAATTTTAAATCATTTTCAATCGTACTGTCTATGGAAGTAATTTTCACACTAGCCACTGAATTATCTGTTATACTATAAGTTTGTTTACCTGTATTTGAAACAAGTTCATATTTTTCTCCTGTCCACTTAACGCTTACTGATTTACTTGCAGCACTTAAAGTAGAATCAGCATTTATCGCAGACTCTAAAGCCGAAGCAACTGCGCTATTTGATGAATATGTTGTGGCAGCAAGAGTAATTGTTCCCGAACTAGTTCCATCTACAGAAACGGTAAATGTATTTCCACTAGAAACAACTAAGCTTTTTTCTGAAGAAATTTCTGTAGCACTTCCCCCACTCCAGCCTGACACTGGTGTAAAAAATGCATTAATTCTATCTTTTTCTCCTCCTTCAACAATTACTTGCTTACCTAAGGTTTTCAACTTATACGTATTGCCTTCAAACTCTAAAGATAGAGTTGTATCATCTGCCGGAAGTGTATTTATTACATTACCTACAATTCTTATATCAGGTGAATCTTTTCTAAAACCATCTATCATAGCTTTGTGAACTTCGTATGGGCTATTTGTATCAAGATCGTTAGTATATACTGTTGAACTAAATGATGAGCTGCCATCAACTTCAGGTAAAAGTATATTGTAAGCACCTATTGATTTAGAGGCGTATAAACCATCATTAGATGCTATTGACTCATCCGCGGAACCAAAATTTATATTTTCTATAGTAAGTGTTTCACCTGTATCAGACCAAGTAAACTTTCCTCGTCCATTATCAAAACCTGTAATTGCTGCAGATCCTACTAAATTCGAACCACCATCAGTACTGGTGAGAGCAAAATCTACAGCAGATTGCAATTTAATAGTACCAGTAAATACTGCCGAATTATTTGTTGATGCTGAACCTAAAGTAATTGATGATGTTGTGCTTCTATATAACTGGTTTAAAACCGTCGCTGTAGTTTGTCCTGCTCCTGGAGCTGAAAAGTTGGTAATTTTAATATCTTCTGCATCTGAATTTTCCAGAATTAATCTTTTTTTATCTGAAAATAAAATAGCTTTTACACCTGTAAGCTCGCTAACTTTATTTATTTCATTTACTAAGTTTGATAAATCATTTGGTAATATAGTAGCAGATATTGAAACCGCATCTTTTAAACCAGAAGACAATGACATAGATATAGTACCGCTGATGGCAATATCTTCAATAGGATCAATCATTACTCTAGTAACAGCCTCAGCTAATATTCCTGATTTAGATGCATTTTCCTTAAATTCCTTAAGTGTATATGAAGAGGAAGAACTAACTGGTACGGTTAAAGTTGTATCAACTATGCCATCATTAAATGTATCTATGCTTAAGGTTTGTGCAGTTACTGGATTGGAAGATCTAGAAGCGGAATGACCAGTAAACAAACTATAATCAGACTCAACAGATCCTCTTTCAATATGCATGTCTCTATAATCTTGGTTTATATATTCAGCGTTATAAACAGCATTGCTTAAAAAACCGTTTTTACTATTAATTAATGCGGAATATTCTTCTAATTTTAAAGGGGTACCTGCAATGTGTTTTCCTTCTCTTGTAAAAATATTTATGTCAGTTGCTTTTAATTCACTTGCAGTTGTATTTTTAACTATACCGTTTAAAGTACCAGAAGACCTTGTTGAAATTGATGATGAAGTAAAATTTTGATCATTACTAGCAATTGTTAATGCGCCATTCGCACCAGATGCTATCAAACCATAGCTAGCAAAAGAAAAACTGTTACCTCCCGGATCAACTCCTGAATTTAATATATCAGCAAGATCTCTTACAGTATTTACTTTATGTCCAAGGTCATTGCTATTGAATGTTAAACTTACAGTATTACCATTAGCTAATTCTAGATCAAATGAATTAATTGTTTTAGCTTGATCATCAGTTATGATGTAACTTAATTGAGGTTGTAAGCTGTAAGACTTTAAATTAATTTCTTTAATATTTTTACCTATCGACGCTATTGCACCATTTTTTAAAAAGCTTGTTGCTAGCAAAGTATTATCTGTATCTGTAAAAATGTCTTCCACACTTGTAATATCTAATGCAGGATCTTTATAACTTCCTTCAATTGTAAGTTCTCCTGTACCAAAATTATTTGTATTACTTTCAGCTAGCTTGAATGCAGAAGCAGCAAATTCATTACCACTTTTTAGGTTAAACTTTAAGGAACTAGATAAATCATTATTTGCTGTAATAGAAAAACTATCTCCTTTTTTTGCTTCTCCATTTAATGTTACAACTAGTCCATTTATATTAAAATTGTTACCTGCATATGTATTATTTTTATTATCTTTCCATTTTGAACCATCAAAGTTTAAATCAATATTCTCTTTTAGATTCACTACTGCTTCTAATTGATCTACTTTTACATCTAAATTGCTATCTTTAAGAACGTTTTTTTCAACAGTTGGAAGCCCTACTAAAAACATGTCATTGCCAATTTTTCCAGTAAGATCCTTTCCATTTTTTTGAACATTATTAAAGTCTCTTGCAACTCTAAAAGCTATATCATCAATTGCAGATTTAACTTCTTGTACATAAGCGTAATAATTAACTAAACCTGCTATCTTTCCGCCTGTAATCTGTGTTGTAGAGGTTTCATTAGTTCCTTCTACTATAAAAATACTTATATTATTTACTGTTTGTTCAAATGCATATCTGAAGTCAGAATTCTCAGTTACCTTAGCTCTTAAATTAAAAGCTTTACTAGGTGATACTAATATAGGACCTTGACCTGAATTTCCTAACCTAAGAGTTACATCTCCTCTATCACCATAACCTGCAGTAAATTCAATCTCTTTTGATAAGTTTTCTAATAATAAATCCCTGGTATCAAGTAAGTCATTAGCAGTTTTAGTTGCCCCAGCACTTTTTAATCTATTGTTCACACTAGCTAACTCATTTGATAATAAATTTATTTTGTCTATAGATAACTTAGATTGAGAAAATGCTCCTTCTTGAGATAGTTTTAATCTAGTAGAATAATCATTAAATGAATTAACCATATCTTTTCCTGCTTCCATAGCTACTGTTCTTGGAGCAGAGTCCTCTGGGGCAGCAGCAATTTCTTGGAGTGAACTAAAAAATTTTCCAATAAAAGTACTTAAATCACTTCCTTCTGGTAATAAATTATTTTCTAATGACTCAACCTCTTTAGAAAATTGATTTATTTGTTCAAAAGTAGAATGACCTGTTCTTAATCTTTCATTAATAAAAGCGTTAAATGAGCGCCTAATTTCATCTACTCTTACACCTAATCCACTCTGATCTGAAACATCAGTTACACCTCCTTGAATTCCTCCAATTTCTTCTAAGGCCACATCTCTTTTAGAATAACCCTCGGTATTAACGTTAGCTATGTTTTGACCAGTAACAGATAAAGCTTGTCTATATGCTTGAATTCCACTTTTAGCTATTTCAAATAAACTACCCATTTTTTATTCTTTTTGCTGTTTATTAAATGAATATTCAGAACTTCTAGTTGGTCTACTAAATTGTTTAACTAATGCTTCCGCAATTCCAAAATTGTGGTTTTTAGCTAAAATTTTAGACCTCTCTTGATTTAAAAGTGAAGTATAAGTATCTTCAGCATCACTAGTTAAAATAGTCTTAGCTAATTTTGCTGAATGAGCTCTTTTTAACATTTCATTAATAAATAAAGATTCAAATTCCTGAGCTACCTCTTCTAAATCTCTATTAGAATTATTTGTATTCTCTTTATTTATAATTTGAGAAATATCAAATTGCTTTTTTATGTTATTAAAAACTTCCATTTTATATAATTATTAATTCTGCTCTCAAAGACCCTGCTTCTCTTAATGCTTCCAATATCGCAACCATATCTGCAGCACTTGCACCAACTTCATTAATTGCATCTACGATATCTGAAAGAGAGGTTCCTGTATCAAAAACAAATGCTTTTGCATTTTCCTCTTCAACAGCTATTTGAGTATCCTGTGCAGTGGTTGCTGCAGTACCTGCAACAGTTGAATTTGCATTTTGCATAGCTCCTTGTGCTTCACTTACTACAGCTGTATCTTCTTGAATACTCACAGTTAATTTTCCATGAGTAACTGCTGTTGGCGTAACTTTAACATCACCACCAATAACAATTGTTCCCGTTCTTGCATTAATGACTACTCTAGCTTTTGGTCTAGCCGGTTCTACTTCAATATTTTCTAAAAGACTCACAAAGGAAACTTTTTGACCTGGGTCCTCTGGCGATCTAACCTTAATAGATGTTGCATCTAAAGGTACAGCAACATCTGGTCCAAAAATTTCATTTATTTTTTCAGAAATAATATTAGCTGTACTAAAGTCACCTTGATTAAGGTTTAAAACTAAATTATTCGATCGAATAAAAGGAGACTCTACCATTTTTTCTACTGTTGCTCCTCTAGGTATTCTTCCTACAGTTGGAATATTAACAGACACACTAGATCCATCAGCTCCTTCAACACCGAGACCTCCTACTGCAAGATTTCCTTGTGCTATTGCATATAATTCGCCATCAGCTCCCTTTAAAGGAGTCATTAAAAGTGTTCCTCCTCTTAGTGATTTAGCTTTTCCTATTGCTGAAACTGTTACATCTAATGCTTGCCCAGGCTTAGAAAATGCAGGTAAGTCTGCTGTAACCATTACGGCAGCAGCATTTTTAGCAGTCAAATCACTAGTACTTACAACTATGTCAAATTGTGAGATTAGAGACTGTATACTTTGTAATGTTAAGTTAGTTGTACTATCACCTGTACCATTAAGACCAATAACAATTCCATAGCCTAATAACTGATTAGATCTAATTCCAGCTATGGATACAAGATCTTTTAGTCGATCAGCTAGTAAATTATTACTGAAGTTTAAAATAAAAAATAAAATTAAAATAAAAAATTTTTTCAATGTTTTCTCCTAAAATGGTGTAACCTGCCTAAAAATTTTACTTAACCATCCTGGTTGTGTTGAGTCTGCATAAACCCCAGCGTTAGTGTAAGTAATTCTTGCATCAGCTATATTAGAGGAAGCTATAGTATTATTTGCAGATATATCTTCGGGTCTTATTATTCCACTTAATCTTAGATACTCACTTCCATCATTAAGAACTAACTTTTTCTGTCCTTTTATTTCTAAATTACCATTTGGAAAAACTTTAATAATAGTTACAGTCATACTTCCAGTTAAGGTGTTAGTTTGAGCTGCAGTACCTGCCCCAGCAAAAGATTGATTAGCTCCTGCAGCAACATCTGCTGCAGTTAGTGAGTCGGTGCCTTTATTTCCTAACAACCCTGTTGCAGCATTCACAGCAGGATTCT
>ENA-OSEY01000378-OSEY01000378.1-marine-metagenome-genome-assembly--contig:-NODE-378-length-32896-cov-3.044883_pt1 | contig 32896 bp, 30 predicted proteins | sample MGYA00248465_ERZ534230 | MGnify/ENA primary metagenome ERZ534230 (study PRJEB26409, sample SAMN06344110) | marine metagenome | isolation source: Sea water from surface | place: Atlantic Ocean:Southern... | reverse complement strand
AGCACTGAACCTCCCAGTTCTTCCTGTAGGACTTTATCCGTCTGATATTCCCAGCATGCATTCTGAAGACTTGAAAGATTCAGAAAAATTACTTGAGGAGGTTTATGAAAATGATAGTCAGATTGCCTTAAATCGGGCTTCTCTCAAGCAAAAGTCCTTTGAAATCCAACAACTCGAAAATAACCTCAACACCAACCTTAACCTTGACCTGGCCTATACTGTCAAAGGCTACAGCACCAGTAGTTTTGGTGGAGCATCCGATTTTGGAAACTCAAATCTTCATGGAATGAGTGCAACCCTGACCTGGACTCTTCCCCTTGGTGATCGAAAAACCCAAGAAAATTTGAGACAGAAAAATCTCGAATCCCGGCAAATCCAAATCCAGATTGAAGATCGTAAATCGGAGCTTCAAGTCGGGCTTCAGTCGATCATGCGAGACTTCAAAGTTCTGGAAGAAGATTTAAGTGCCGCAAAAGCCTTGAGTCAACTTTCGGAAAAGCAGCTCAATAATGAGATAAAAAAATTGAAATTAGGAAAAAGCACAAGTTATCAGGTTTCACAGTTTCAGCAGGACCTTGCCAGAAGCCAACAACAGGAAATTTTGAGAAGAGTCAATTTTGAAAAAAAATTCCTGGAATTGCTTGTTCTATCCGGAGAATTTTATGAATACTACCAAATACCAGAAAACTAAATCCTCCAAATAATTCATGGTTAAACGAAACATCATCTTTTCCTGCGTTGGGATAATTTTACTTTTGATGGGATCCTGTCAAAAACCTGAAGAAGGAAAATCACCGAAAACAGGAAACTCAGCAAATGATCAGTCTTCGGGGCAAGAGTATGGAAAAGGGAAACCCAAGGCCGTGTCATCCTCCAGAAAAGGCCCTCCCAAAAAAATCAAAAAAACAAATGTGAGAGTCAGTTCAGTGGGAACCGAAGCGTTAAAAATTGAATCCACTTTCGTCGGTTATCTGCTCCCCAATGAACGGGTCAGGATGACTTCGGAGATGGAAGGGGTGATTGAAGCAGTCAATTTTGAAGAGGCTGATGAGGTCAAAAAAGGACAGAAACTGATTAATATCTCAACCAAAGAATTAACCCTTCGGGTTAAAATTGCAGAAGCAAATCTTAAACTGGCGCAAACGAATTTGAGCCGTGATGAAAAATTATCCCAGAGAAAATTGATTCCCCAATCCAAATTGGATCAAACGAGAACTCAGGCCGACAGAAGTTTACTGGACCGAGATCTGGCTTTGATTAATTTGCGAAAATCCGTGATTAACTCTCCTCTCAAAGGAACGGTTAAAATCCGGCATGTCAAGGTAGGAGAATTTGTCAGGAAAGGCGATCCTCTGGTGGAAATTCTGGATCTGGATAAAGTTTTGGTCCAAGTCAATATTCCAGAGCAGGACATTATGAAAATCAGTGAAGGGGAAACGGTCGGAGTGGAGTTGTATGCCCTTTCTGATCAGCAATATCGAGGCAAGGTTCAGACCATCGGCTTGGAGGCAGATTCAAGGAATAGAACCTTCCCGATTGAAATTGTGGTTGACAATCCAAAACGAGAATTAAGACCCGGGATGTTGGCCAGGGTTACATTCACCAAACAAATCTCTGACGAGCAGGTTGTTGTCCCAAGGCATTCCATTTTGGAAAGGGATGCCGGGCGTGTCGTGTTCTTAGTGGAACAGGATAAGGCCGTGAAACAGAGTATTGTCACCGGTCAAAGCATGCAGGACAGGGTGCAGGTTTTGGAAGGATTAAAACCTGGAGATAGGCTGGTGGTCGAGGGGCACTCCAAATTGACTGACGGCGAAACGGTAAGCATCGTTAAATAAACGGCTGAAGCATGCATCCTAGTCACATCGCGATCCGTAATCCGATTTTCATTTTCATCATTGTTGTGGTTATCTCCCTCTGGGGATACATGTCGTATCGGCAAATTCCTCGTGAGGCAGCACCTGATATTCAGATTCCCCTTCTGATTGTTACCATTCCTTTTCCTGGAGCATCTCCTGAAGATGTCGAGTCTCTGATTACCAATAAGGCAGAGCAGGAGTTACAGACAATCAAAAACCTGAAGGAAATCAAATCCACTTCCTCAGAAGGTGTCTCGGCGCTGACACTGGAATTCACCTCCGATTTTGATATCACGGAAGCGAGGATCAAGGTCCGAGAAAAGATGGACATGATCAAACCGGAATTTCCGGAAGATGCTGAAGATTATTCGATCAATGAAATCAATCTTTCGGAAAGGCCTTTGATGATCCTCAATCTTGCCGGAGATATGGGGCTGTTGGCACTTACGAATCTGGCGGATGACGTGAAAGAAGAAATCGAAGGCATCCCCGGTATATTGGAAGTTCGGAGAGCAGGAGGGCTTGAAAGAGAAATCCGTGTTTACGTCAACCCTGACAAACTGAGCTACTACAGCCTCGATTTGAACCAGGTTTCAAATGCTATCAGTAGTGAAAATACCAATCTTCCGGGAGGGAGTGTTGAAATGGGGCCGACGAAGTACCTGATCCGGGTTCCTGGTGAATTTGAAACCCCGGAAGGCATCAATGAAGCCTTGATCTCTGCACCTGAACAGGTGCCGGTCAGGGTGCGTGATGTTGCAAGAGTTGAATTCGGCTATAAGGAAATCACGAGTAAATCCCGGCTTAACGGATACGAATCGGTATCCCTCAGTGTCATCAAACGTAGCGGTGAAAACCTATTGGCCATCCGAGACAGTGTCATCAAAATTGTTGAAGGTCTTGAGAATGATTATCAGGGAGGAGTCAAGTTCAGCATTCTTTCGGATGCAGGGAAAAGGGTGCAGAAAATAGTCAATGATCTTGAGAACAATATCATTACTGGTTTCATCCTGGTTTTTGTGGTTCTGCTGCTGGTGATGGGAATCAGCAATTCTCTGTTGGTCGCAATTGCCATTCCCCTCTCTTTTCTGACCAGCATGATTCTGATGAACTCGTTAGGTTACACCCTCAACATCGTGGTTCTCTTCAGTCTGATCCTTTCACTGGGATTGTTGGTGGATAACGCCATTGTGGTGGTGGAAAACATTTTCCGTCATCGACAGGCCGGGAAAAAACGAGTTGAAGCAGCAATGATCGGGGTTAAAGAAATCGCGGTACCGGTGACCACTTCAACCATCACCACGATTGCGGCTTTTTTCCCGTTGATCTTCATGCCGGGAATTTCAGGTGAGTTCATCAAATTTTTACCGATGACCCTCATCATCACTCTTTCATCCTCCTTATTTGTGGCGATGTTGATCAATCCTGTCCTGTGTTCGACCCTGATGCGGGTCAAGACCAAGAAAGGAATCACTCCCGATTTTGATGAACTGAAACTGATCGACAAGTCATTGATCCTGCGCGGATACCGTTGGCTGCTCAGAGGAGTGTTGAAATGGAGATTTTCTCTCCTGCTGGTTTTTCTGATGCTGTTTTTCGGAACGTTCTATCTTTACGGCACCAAAACCTTTCCTCGTAAAGGCATCGAATTTTTTCCAAAAACCGAACCCGAAGAGGCGGTCGTTAATATCACCGCACCGATGGGGACCACCCTTGAAGTCTCAAACCGCTACGTGCAGGAAGTGGAAGGTTATCTGGATCAGGATATTGAAAACCTTGAAGCCCTCGTCGCCAATGTGGGCCAACGTCGTGGTTTTGGCGGATCGTCATCCGGAAGTACAACAACCTACTTGAGTCATATTGTCCTGGCATTTCCCAACTGGGAAGAATGGATCGAGAAACCATCCGTCATGATCAAAAATCTGAGGAATCAACTCGAGAGGATGGTCGGAGTTGAAGTCAAACTTTCTCAAGCTCAGGCAGGACCACCCACGGGGATGCCCCTCAACATAGAGGTCCGTGGTGAGGATTTTACAAAAATGATCAAGGTGGTGGAGCAGATCAAACAGAAGATCAAAAATGTCCCTGGTTTGGTTGACCTGACGGATGATTTTGACCGAAGTCGGCCGGAGCTCAAAGTGATGATCGACCGTGACAAAGCCTCCCGTCTGGGACTGAGGGCCCGTGAAATTGCCAGCACAGTGAGAACGGCTTTCAACGGGAAAAAAGTTTCGGTGTTCAGGGACGGGACTGAGGAATATGACATATGGGTTCAACTCGACCAGAGTTTCCGTCAAAACCAGGCGGATCTGGCCTCACTTTTCATCTTCACTCCAACCGGTGAGTTGGTTCGTCTGAGTGAAATTGCTTCAGTTGAAAGCGGTCCGTCTTATGGCTCAATCCGACATGTGGACACAAACCGGGCCATCACCATCAGTGGGGATGCTTTTCGACTGCCTGGTCCGGTGCTGGTGAGGCTGGTACAGAAGGCATTGACCGGGTTTGAATTGCCTGAGGGAATCAGTATGCGCTTCACTGGAGAAAATGAAGATCGGAAGGAAACTCAGAAGTTTATTGGGCAGGCCATGATCATTGCCGTATTTCTGATTCTTTTAGTGATGATCGCCCAATTCAATTCGATCGCTCTTCCTCTGATTGTGATCACATCCGTGTTCATGTCGATCATGGGGGTATTGATTGGATTGATTGTTCATGATCGGCCCTTTGGCATAATCATGACGGGAGTGGGAACGGTCGCTTTGGCAGGGATTGTCGTGAATAACGCCATTGTCATGCTCGATTTTGTCAAACAACTCAGAAAGCAGGGATTTGAAGCAGGAGAAGCAATGATCACTGCAGCAGCAGTCAGGTTCCGGCCGGTTCTTCTAACCGCGGTGACGACCATTCTGGGTTTGGCACCCCTCGCCATCGGGATGGATGTTGATTTTACCAGGGACAATCCCATCGTTTTCGGAGCAGAGGGTGGAAGTTTCTGGAAATCAATGGCGCTGGCCATCATGTATGGATTGGGGGTTGCGACCTTCCTGACCTTGTTCATGGTTCCTGTACTCTATTCACTGATCGAAGGAGGTCGAGGCCGAATCATTCGTTTGTTCAATCGATCAAAATCCTTCATTAACAATACTGCTGATAATCCAGCAGTGAGCTGAATTTCTTAATCGGAGTTAAAAATGTCTTTGTTTAAACCGTTTTCAAAAATCCAGATTTGGATCATGGGAGTCCTCTTTTTTGTTTTCGGAACCGCTCATCTGAAAGCATTGGCAAATGTCGAAAACCTTTGGTCGGCACGCATCCCGATTTCACTTGAGGGAACAATCCGTCCAATTGAGATCATACGGGAGCAAACCAGTGTGGGAGGACGAATCACAGCGATTACTGTCGAGGAAAACGATGAGGTTCAAAAAAATCAATTACTTCTTTCGCTCAAGAACGATACTCAAAAACAGCAATTGGAACTCGCTCAACTCCAACAAAAAATAAATCAAAATAATCTGAGAGATAGGGAACAACAAATTTCTCTGGCAAAGGTCCAGATCGATTCTGCAAGCAACACCATTAAAGATCGTCAGAGGCAGGTTAAACTTGCTGAAACACAAATTGAGGTGAGTAAAAATTCTCTGATGGTTCAGGAAACGAATCTCAAAGACATAAGACGAAGATTGAAGGATGAGCAAACTCTTTTTGAACAAGGCTCTTCAACCAAATCTCAATTGGATGCTGTTCAGCTAGAATTAGACAGGGGGATGTTATCTTTATCGAATGCCGAGTTGAATCTTCTGAAAAGCCAGCAAGACCTTGAAGGAACAATGTTAAATCTTGAAAACTCTAAACTTGCGAAGATGCGTGCTGAACAAGAACTGGTCAGGGCTCAACTAGGGAAAGAAAATGCGGCTCTATCTTTAAAACTCAGCGAACAGGATGTGATTCTCAAGATGGATAATCTGAACGATACTATGATTCGTTCAAAAATTTCTGGCATTGTCATCAAAAAATATTATGAGGAGGGAGAAGTCGTTGGGAATGGAGCCAGGTTATTTGACATTGTCAATGTTGATCGTGTTGAAATAGAAGTCGGAGTAAAAGAAGAGGACCTCTCCAGGATACAAATAGGGCAGAAAGTAGTCTTCACCACACCTGCTTACCCAAACCAGCGATTTGCCGGAAAAGTAGACCGTCTTTCCTGGACAGCAAACACTCAAGATGGGAAATTTCCTGTGTTCATACACGCAGCAAATCCCAATCTTAAACTGAGATCCGGAATGTCAGCGAAAGTTTACATGGTCTCAGCAGAATGATTGATCTCTATACCTGGAAAACACCGAATGGGAGAAAAATCTCCATCATGCTCGAGGAAGTGGGCCTTGATTACGAGGTTCACCCAATCAATATCAATGAAGGTGAACAGCATCAAAAGCATTTCCTGAAAATTTGTCCGAACGGGAAAATTCCTGCAATTGTTGATCAGGATAATGGGAAGTCTCTATTTGAATCAGGTGCGATTCTGATCTATCTTGCGGAAAAGACGAAACAATTACTTCCTGCAAACGACTATTGGGATATCATCCAGTGGTTGATGTGGCAAATGGCCAACGTAGGCCCAATGTTCGGGCAAACCCATCATTTCCTGAAGCATCATCCGGATGCCAGCACGTACGCTTCGGCAAGGTATCACAAAGAGACCTTAAGACTTTATAAAGTCCTGGATGACCATCTATCAGAGAACAACTTTATGGCATCCAATTTTTCGATTGCGGACATAGCCGTCTGGCCTTGGGTGGCTCGATTCGGCTGGCATCAGATGAATTTTTCCGATTACCCTCATGTACATCGCTGGTATCTGGAAATTGCTTCGAGGCCGTCCGTTCAAAAAGGCTATGATGTGCCCAGTTTTGGTGAAGAGGTACCACTCCCGACGGTGTGAGTCATGACGATTCTGGTGACAGGAGCAACTGGAATGGTCGGTTCTGTCTTATGTAAAAGACTCCAAACTCTTGATATTCCCCACTTAAAACTCAGCCGTCATCCTTCACATTCCTCTGAAGATCAGGTTTTTTGGGATCCTCATGAGAGAATCCTGGAAACGGAAAAACTCCGTGAAGTAGAAACGGTGATTCACCTTGCCGGTGAACCTGTCGGTAAGCGCTGGACTCATGAAATCAAAAAGAAAATCATTTTCAGCCGAAGTGACGCTGGGAGGTTTTTGTTCGAAACACTTGCCGCCCAAGATAAACCACCGAAAACCCTAATCAGTGCGTCAGGAATCGGTTTTTATGGGGTCGCGAATGAAACAAAATTTAATGAGGAAAGTGCGAAGGGTCGTGGTTTTTTGGCAGATGTGGTTGAAGAGTGGGAATCTGCACCGGAACCATTACACAAAGTGGGAACCCGTGTGGTGAACATGCGAATGGGGGTAGTCTTGAGTCCGGATGGAGGAGCTTTGGCCAAAATGCTCCCGGTTTTTAAATTCGGATTGGGAGGAACCCTTGGCTCGGGGCATCAAATGATGAGTTGGATTGCCATGGAAGACCTGATCCGTGCAATCATGTTTTTCATTGAAAATGAAACTTTGCAGGGCATTTACAATCTTGTCTCGCCTAATGCGGTAAGCAATGTTGAATTCACCACCATCCTCGGTTGGGTATTGAAGCGTCCGACCCTCTTTCCCGTTCCTGCGTTAGCACTTCGTGTGATTTTTGGCGAGATGGCGATGCAGACCATTCTTGCAAGCCAGCATGTCATTCCCAAAAAGCTTCTGGAAGCAGGTTTTGAATTTCAATACCCGGAATTGGAACAGGCTTTAAGACATTGCCTGGGGCGAGAAAAAAATTAGAGCTTTGCTCTTACCATCTCCGCTAGTCCTTCAATCCAGTCGGGAGAGGCATTGAGTGATGGAACCATTTCCAGAGATTCTCCTCCTTCTTCAAGAAAAATCTCTTTTCCTCCAATCTGGATTTCTTCCAAAGTTTCCAGGCAATCGGCGACAAAAGAGGGACAAAAAACCACCAGTCTCCGGACTCCATTCCTCGCAAGTTCACGAATTCTGGTTTCAGTATAGGGTTTAATCCATTCTGCCCTGCCAAGCCTTGACTGAAAAGAAACACTCCACCGTTCGGCTTCGAGTTTGAGTTCTGAAGCAATCAAGGCTGCCGTTTTGAAACAGTGGGCTCGGTAGCAGTAACGGTTTCCTTCCACCACAGAGAGGCAGCAATCATCTTTCTGGAGGCAGCCATGGTTTTCCTCATCCCCACGTAACAGGTGTCGCTCGGGAAGTCCGTGAAAGCTGAACAGGACATGATCCGGTGAGTTTTCACAAAAGCTTGTTCCTTGCTTAGCAAAGGCTTTGATGAAAGATGGATGATCAAAAAACGGGGGAAGCACTTCCAGCATGGGGATATTACAATCATGTCCTGCCATGCGGTAGACTGCTTCCAGGGCAGAGCCGGTGGTGCTCGAAGCATATTGCGGGAAAAGAGGAAGGACCAGCATACGGTCACAACCTTGATTTTTCAGTTCTTTCAAACCTTTGTCTATCGATGGATTGCCATAACGCATTGCCAGTACCACCGGGACTTGATCCTGCTTAAGGAACTGGTTGAGTTCTGAAGTCAACTTCATTCCTTCAACTTTTAAGGGAGAACCTTCCTCGGTCCAGATTGATTTGTAAGCCTTTGCCGAACGACGGGGGCGGAAAGGAAGGATGATCAGGTTCAACAACAACCATCTTCCGAGAAACGGTAAATCAATCACTCTCGGATCTGAAAGAAACTCACGAAGATAACTCCTCACATCTGCCGTGCTTGGACTGTCCGGGGTGCCGAGATTGATCAGCAGTAAGCCTGTTTTCATGAAAGTTTTAAACTATTGTTCATTTTTAATGGTGTTTTTTTTTGAAACTTCTCCCTGAAAAATTTAAGGAAGCAAACTGACCTAGTTGACTACGTAAGGATTTTGATTCAGATCTTCGGCGGTGATTTGATATTCCTTTTTACAGTATTCACACGTCACCGATAGTGAGGTTTGAGATTCGTCAAACAAGGGTTGAGGATCGTTTTGTTGATAGAGGTGAAGATTTTGAATCATCCTTTTGTGGGAACAATTGCATCTGAAAAAAACATCCCGCCCTGCGAGAAAATCAAAACCATTCTCCTTGAGAAGCAATTGAATTTTTTCTGAATCGGTTTCTCCCTTCGAGAGCATTTGGTGATAGAGGTTTACTTGATGGGGAGGCAGTTCCATTGAACCTTCCATTTCATCAATTTCTTCAGAACTTTCGGGATTTGGAAGTTTCAAAACCAAGATGCTCTGGTCACTGGTTTCAGAAACAATCACAGAACCTACCATCTGGTAAGAATTTTGGAGGATGTGGTCTGAAATTTTTTCCAGGGAATGATTTTGAATTTCGAGCACCGATTGGTAAGGAGATTTACTTTTGGCTGAATACTTATTCAGGCGCATGGTCCCACTGACCTTTTCCGGAAATTCTTGAAAGTCTTCAGGGAGCAACATCGCGCGGATGGCTCCTCCTGCCGTGAGTTCAATTTTCAATCGAAAGTACGGTTCGTCCGAATCAAGGTAGAATCCAAAGTATTCTCCTTGCTTTAACAAACAAAGCATGGGCTGAACCGTAAGACATATTTTGCGGAAAAAGGCGAATCCTGAACCGTATAATTGGTGCATCAAGGCCATGTCCTGGACCAGTTTCTGCCCTTCCAGAAAATGCAGTGCATGACTTCTGGATTCATCAACACAGGTGTAAATTCTACTTTCAGGAAGTGTCATTTCCGAGAAATCATGTGGTGTAAAATGCGTTTTCATCGATGTAGCCCTTGGAGAGATCGCAGCCCCAAAAGGTTTCGGAGTGATCTCCATGACCGACAACCACCTCGATTGGAATGGTATCCTTCTGAAGAAGTTCGCTAATGCTTTCCAACTTTACCGCCTCCTCTTTCAGAAGTTGTGAATTGACGGCCTGCATTTTCTCACCCAAACCAAAGCGTATTTCCAGTTCCTCAAGCCTTACAGGATGTTCAAAGACTTTCCCAACCGCCATCACGAAACGCCCCCAATTCGGGTCAGCCCCATGCACTGCAGTTTTGATCAGCGGAGAATTGATGATGGATTTACCGATTTTCTGAGCCATCTGAGGTGAATCCGCACCACTGATTTTCAATTCTATCAGTTTGGTTACCCCTTCACCGTCTCTCACAAGGTCTTTGGCCAGATCCTGACAGAGGCCGGTTAGGTTTTTTTCAAATTCATCCTCGTTTACCCCGCCTGCCATTCCGTTTGCCATCAGCACAACCATATCACTGGTGGAAGTGTCCGTATCGATACTGATACGGTTAAAAGATGCATCAACAGCTCTTTTCAGCATCTCCTGAAGTTTTGAATGATCGATTTCAGCATCGGTCACTAAATAGCTCAGCATCGTTGCCATGTTCGGTTCGATCATGCCTGATCCTTTGGCCACTCCGAGCAGACTTGCATGTCCAGATCGGGCATTTCTCCATTTTGGATGGGTGTCGGTGGTCATGATGGCTCTTGCAAAGGACTCTACGGCCTCTGCGGAATTGTCCAGGTTTGTTGCAATGGAAAGGGTTCCTTCACGAATTTTATCCATCGGCAAAGGCAGGCCGATCACTCCTGTTGAAGCTGGCAGGACCAACTCGGGTTGTATCTTTAGCGCTTCTGCGGTCCACTGGCACATTTTCCTGGCATCCTGTAATCCCTGCTCCCCTAATCCTACATTGGCACATTTTGAGTTGACCACGATTGCCTGAAGTGTCCCCTTAGCTGCATGTTCACGTCCGACGATAACCGGGGCTCCCGGGAGATTGCTTCGGGTAAAAACTGCGGCGGCACTACAGGGATGAGCCGCGGCCAATACTCCGAAATCGAGACTTTGATCCTTGATTCCGATGTTCCGGCCCATCCATAAAAATCCCTGGACGGGAATCGGCGGCGTGGGATTGATTTTCATTCTGTTGATACGTTGATTTTTTTCCCCATGATTTTTACATTGTAAAGTCCCTTACCCTCCATTTCCTCAATCAGCCATGTCATTTCCAAAAGAACTTCAAAAAGCTGGAAAATCCCAGAAGGATTTTGAAGAAAAAAGAAAGGCTTTTGTAAATGCGGGAAAAGCTTCAGAGGAGAATGATATCTACCTTGGATTGTATGAAGATCTGATTGATGAATGCAAGGATTATCAGGAACTTGAGGAGGGTTATAGCAACATGGCCCGGTTTCTTGATCAGCTTGGAAAGGAATCCTTTGAGTTCCAGCAAAAATCACGGCAGGCAAGGCTCTTGGGTTTTGAAAGCGAAGGGATTAGCAAAGTCAGGATCATCTCAGCAGAATGCTGTGATTCATGCAGTGAGTATGATGGAAGGGTGATTGAGTTGAAAAAGGCATTGCTGAACCTGCCGATGCCATCAAGCCTTTGCGGTGCAACCATGTCTTCCGAGTTTTGCTGGTCCAAAGCCAATTACCAAAGAGTTGAGGACAGCGCCTCGGTTTCTAAAAACCCGCCTCCCGCAACTGAGTTCATCCCGGATCCGCCTACCTTGGAAAAAGATCCGAAGGGCAAACAATCAGATGCTGAAACGTCAGGAACATCCAGAGGTTTCCGGGATTATTTGCTTCCCCTCTTTTTGCTCATTTGTGGAATCGCATTTCTTCCCTTTTCCTGGATATCATGTGTCTTTCTGGTCTTATGGAGCCTGCCTTTCGTTCCTCCTTTGTGGAACCGTTTGATCTTGAAGATCCCTGATTTGTCAGGAGTCTGGATTCGTTACTCAACCGGGCTCTTGGGAATTCCTCTCGCACTTCTGATCCTGCTTCTGCCGATGTTGCTGGATCAACGGAGTCCCCAAAATACCCGTGTTGCTCTCCCTGATTATGAAGTTCTCGCTTTGCAGGACCAAAGTAACCCGGGACGCTCCAGTCTTCTTGTCAGGATCTATGCCCCGGATGCACTTAGTGCCCGTGAGCGTGCAAGGGTGGCGATGCAGGCGGCGAAACAAATCCAGCAAACCGAACTCAGGGAAGATCCGAGACAACCGGAATATCAGCATGTTTCAGTGGTTCTAGAAGCCCTTCAGAAAAAAACTGGAGTGAGCCTCCCCCTTGCTAAAGCAGAATATGCTCCCGACGGATTGGGGAGTACTGGAGCAATTAAGAATGCTAAACAGAACCAATGGACCTGGAATGTCAGTTCCTCTTCCATAGCTTATGACCCCTCAAATCCCCCAACTTACAGAGAATTTGAAAAATCCCTGGAACCATTCCAGAAACGATAAGTCATCCTGAAAAGCCTTGGGCACCATTCCTGCAGAATTCTACTAATGAAGCAAATCTTCTAAGGAAGGAAGTTGAGTCTATTTAATTGAAGAGGCTTACTCGTTGCCTGGAAAGGAAATCAGATGAAAATGATCAGCGGATACCTTGGTCCCGATTTAAAGGTCGAAGGAGATGTGGAATCGAAGGAATCGATCCGGATTGATGGAGAATACAAGGGGAACATCAATAGTCAGAGAGAAGTTACCATTGGACCTTCTGGAGATGTTGAAGGAGAAATTCACGCTCCGATTATCAGAGTCAGTGGATCAGTGAAGGGAAGTTTGCATGCATCCCGTCTGCTTGAATTACTTGGGGAGGCGAGAGTGCAAGGTGACCTGAATACCCCGCCTGGAGGGTTGAGTATGGAACCCGGAGGTGCCTTTGAAGGAAAGTTCGTAATCACACCTGGAACGGTTTCATCCGGAAATGATTCGGTGGGAGGATAAAACCAGCCAAGAAAGTTCTAGATTTGTTATCTAGGAGGCGGCAGGAATACCTGGGGCTTGAGAAGGTATTTCGGTCGCAGGTTTGTCAGCAGGAGGTGTTGCTGAATTAGCAGCCGTTGATGGCTTCAAGTCAGAAGGCTTATAAGTCCCCGCAGAGTTCAGGGAATCCTCTGTCTTCATCATTGAGGCAAATCGAGGATTTTTCAGAAGGCTCAGCATTTCTTTCGCAGTTTCTTTGTCAGCCAGTTTTTCTTCAATCTGATCCGTTAACTCCTCAAGATTTTTCAATTCCAGTTGTCGTGCTTCCGGAAGTTTCAACAGGGTCTGTTTCTCTCCTTCCGTAAGTTGATTCAACTGCTTTTTGACTGCTCCGACAAATCCTTTCACCGCAGCTTCAGGAAGCGCATCCTTCACCAATAGTCCCTCGATCCGTGATAGGACCTTGAGGTATTTTGATGTTTTGTCCTTGCTGATGCCATCTCCCTGAATTTCTGCGACTGCATTTTTTTTCCCTGCCAACGATTGACTCGCGCTCTGCATCGCAGGTGCATTGATTTCAGCCTTTTGCTGGGAGGGTGAGGGATTCTTTTCCTGGGTGATATTTTGATTCTGGACTTGCATCCGTTTTTTGTCGAATGGGTTGATTTGGTTCCGAGGTTAGTCATTCAAATAGCAAGCCAGCCCCTACGCTTTCATTCGTCTTGATCAGCTAAATATCCATGATGATAATAATTGTTTCGCCTCATCCCAAAGATATCCTTAAAAAAATGCTGCTGATACCCGCAATCGACTTGAAACAGGGGAAATGCGTCCGTCTTCTTCAGGGTCAGGAAGAGGAGCAAACCGTTTACTCTGATGATCCCGTTAGTCAGGCCCTGGAATTTCAGAAAGCAGGAGCCCACCGGCTCCATTTGGTGGATCTTGATGGTGCCTTCCGGGGGCGCGGAGAAAATCATGAAACCATCGGAAAGATCATCTCCGCGTTGAACATTCCGGTTCAGGTTGGGGGGGGAATCCGCACTCCTGAGGATGTTGAAACCAAACTCAAATTGGGTGCTGATTCTGTGATCATTGGGACGATGGCAGTGAAAAATCCTGAGCATTTTGAACAAACTCTGGAAACTCATGGAGGTGATTCAGTCCTTTTGGGGATTGATGCAAGAAACCGCCGGGTGGCAGTGGAAGGCTGGAAGGAAGGAACTGATCTGGAAGATGTTGAATTTGCAAAACTTTGGAAATCCAAGGGAGTGAAAAGGGTGATCTTTACCGACATTGCCAGGGACGGGATGTTGAGTGGCCCTAATCTGGAAGCCCTTGAGGATTTTACAACCCGTTCAGGTCTGAATGTTACGGCGTCCGGAGGAGTTTCGTCGATCGAGGACCTGAAAAATCTCCGTCGACTTGAAACATCAGGAGTCGATCAGGTCATCGTCGGTAAGGCTATTTACGACGGACGGATCAACCTCAAAGAGGCGCTTGAGTGTTAGCAAAACGAATCATTCCCTGCCTGGACATCAAGGAAGGACGAGTCGTCAAAGGAACCAGTTTTGTCGGACTGCGTGATGCAGGAGATCCGGTTGAACTGGCAGCCCGTTATAACCAACAGTCTGCTGATGAACTGATATTCCTTGATATCACCGCTTCCAAGGAAAACCGGGGTACGACCATTGATCTTGCCTCAAGACTGGCAAGAGAACTTTTTATTCCCTTCACCATCGGCGGAGGAATTTCCAGCCTGGATGATATTCAGTCTCTTGTGACTGCCGGAGCTGACAAGATATCCATCAATTCTTCCGCGCTCAGCAATCCTGGGCTGATCACAGATGGTGCTCGTCGGTTTGGTTCACAGTGTATTGTTGTTGCCATCGACGCGAAGCGTTTAACAAATGAGAATTCTCTATCTTGGGAAGTCTATAGTCATGGAGGAAGCCGGGGAACTGGTCGTGACGCCATCGACTGGGCCAAGGAAGCTGAAGAACGTGGTGCGGGAGAAATCCTTCTGACCAGCATGGACGCTGATGGGCATCAAGACGGGTTTGATCTTGAATTGAATGCTGCGGTCAGCAGTCAGCTGAATATCCCGGTCATTGCATCAGGAGGTGGGGGAACCCTGGATCATTTTGCTGATGCGCTAACCGTCGGACAGGCGGATGCGGTTTTGGCGGCTTCCGTTTTTCATTACGGCACTTATACCGTTTCAGAAGTGAAAACCCACCTCCACCATCGAGGCATTCCGGTTCGTCTGATTCATGATGTTGTTCCATCAGAATAAAACTTTTTCTCTACGAGCGGACAACACCTGTCATACTTCCTAGTGTTTAAAGGCGGAGTCTTAGAATCTACCCACATAAGGTGGATGTCTTTGAATTCAGCGACGAAGTTTAAAGCTTATTTGTTTCACTCTATATTCCTTCAGTTAATGTAAAATTGAGTTCAATTTTGGTTAAGGAATGATGCCTGCACCTCAAAATCGTTCACATACTTCCAAAGTCTTTAATGATGGAATCCTCTCTTATACTTAGCACTACATTCCATAAATTTCCCTATAGGCAAATCTCATTTTTCATTGCGATCTTTTTCCTATTCTCTTTGTTGCTGTTTTCCTCTGATGTGATTGCTTCGGAGGAGTCCTATATCAGAAGGAGTAACCACCAGGTTTGGCAACTCATTCAAAAAAAAATAAGCCCACCCCCAAGTTCTTACCGCCCTGCAGACTTGAGAAAAAGCAGTCATCAGGTGCGATTTCTTGAAAAATCTCCGATCGATTATAAAGAGCGGGACCTTGGTTCCCAGGAAGCCAAGGGTTCCTTCCAGGGGAGTGTGCGTCCCCGATCCGAAGATTTGAATCTGCTTCCACGTTCTCATGAATCCTCAACCTCATTCTACGGCAGTGCTGAAGGAAGAAATGTGATGAATTCAGAAAGATCGATTCCCCAGCCGAGGATCAAAAAAAAACGGAGGACGGAATTACGGCAGACCAACACCCGGATCCAGGAATTGATTACCCAATGGAAATATGAATAAAAGATCGTGATCCATTCAAAAAAAGTTCTTCACTTCGTAGATTCCCTGCTTGTCATACCACCCTCTTGAGGGTTAATCTTTAGAGCATTCCTGAATCCGTCTTTGTGAACTGCCGGGAATGTTAAATTTAACGTTTCCTCGAAAAATTCCTAAGAAAAGTGGCCAAACTCTACTTTTATTATTCTGCCATGAATGCAGGAAAAACCACCACCCTGCTTCAGTCGAGCCACAACTATGCCGAGCGGGGGATGACAACTCTATTGCTCAAACCACTCATTGATGACCGTGAGGGCTTGAACGTCATCCGTTCCAGGGTCGGACTTGAGGCAGAGGCAAAAAATTTCGAAAAAGACGATAACCTTCTTCAAACCATCGAAGCACAGCATAACACGACATCGCTGAATTGTGTTTTGGTTGATGAAGCACAGTTTTTAACTCGTGATCAAGTGATTCAGTTAGGGAACGTTGTGGACCGCCTAGAGATTCCTGTATTATGTTATGGTTTACGTACCGATTTTCTTGGGGAGTTATTTGAAGGAAGCCGATCTCTGCTGGCCTGGGCAGACGAATTACGGGAAATCAAAACAGTCTGCCATTGTGGTAAAAAGGCAATCATGACGGTTCGTTTGAATGAGGAAGGAAAACCCTTGCAGGCCGGGGAACAGATCCAAATAGGAGGCAACGAAAGTTACGTGTCGATGTGCCGAAGGCATTTCAAATCGAGTTTGGGGCTATCCGAAATTTAGATCGAAGACTTTGGAATACATGACATTTTCTTTAAACCAATTAGATCCATAAAGGAACCTCCATGTCACAGCATGTTGCCATTGCCGGAGCGACCGGTGCGGTTGGAACAGAATTTTTAAAACTTTTGGAAGCACGGGATTTTCCGATGAAAAGCCTTCGGTTGCTTGCTTCTTCACGATCTGCGGGATCCAAACTGAAGTTCCGGGGTGAGAACTTGGAAGTTGAGGAACTGACTCCGAAGTCCTTTAAAGGGATTGATATCGCATTCTTCTCTGCAGGAGGCTCAAGGAGTAAGGAATTCGCACCTCATGCAGTGGATTCCGGTGCGGTGGTAATCGATAACAGCAGTGCTTTCAGGATGGATGAAAAGGTCCCTCTGGTGGTTCCGGAAATTAATCCTAAACAAGCATTTGAGCATCAGGGACTGATTGCCAATCCCAACTGTTCGACCATTCAGATGGTGGTGGCTCTGAACCCGATCCATCGTGCAGCCAACATCCAGCGTGTTGTGGTTTCCACCTATCAGGCCGTTTCCGGCGCAGGCGCCAGTGCGATGGAGGAACTCAAACAACAACTGCGGGCATGGGCAAATGATGAACCGATGAAGCAGGAAGTGTTTCCCACCCAAATCGCGTTCAATCTGTTCCCCCACATCGATGTATTCCAGGATAACGGGTACACCAAAGAAGAGATGAAGATGGTCCATGAAACCCGGAAAATCATGAATGCTCCGAACATGCAGATCTCAGCCACCTGTGTCAGAGTACCCGTACTTAGAGCGCATTCAGAAGCAGTCTGGGTTGAGACGGAGAAACCCCTCAGCGAATCCGAGGCTCGTGAACTTTTCGAAAAGGAACCGGGGATTGTTGTCCAGGATGAACGCGAAAGCGGAGGTTACCCGACTCCATGGCATATCACCGAAACCCAGGAGACTTACGTCGGTCGAATCAGAAAAGACATCTCCCATCCGAACGGTCTCACCTTTTGGGTTGTTGCCGACCAACTCTACAAGGGGGCTGCGTTGAATGCGATCCAGATAGCCGAAGTCTTACAGCAGGGTTGAAACAAAAGCCCGTTATTAATAAATTTCCCTCTCTCTTGACCTACCCTAAAGCCGGAAGCTAAGCTTCGGCTTTTTGGGGATGGTCTATTTTTGCCTCAGAAATTTAGATCCTGGAATCACGTTTTGTATTTAATACTTCACGGAAAATATTTCCGAGAATTCTGTGTGAATCAGAACCCGTTTTTTATGGATCCTTTCTTTCTTTAAATTTCTGCTAAATCGGTGTTTCCCATGAGAAGTTCGAACCATTTTCGGATTGCCGTTCTTCCCGGTGATGGAATCGGCAAGGAAGTGATGTCAGCCTGCGTAGAGGTTCTGGATACGATTCAGCGAAAAGTGGGAGGGTTTAAGCTGGATCTGGAATACATCCATGCCGGTGCCGAATATTTCCTGGAACAGGGGGTAGATATCACCGAGGAAGCTATGGACAAGGTGAAGCAAGCCGATGCGATCCTGCTGGGCGCCATGGGGCTTCAGGATGTCAGATTGCCCAATGGGACCGAAATCGCACCACATTTGAAAATCCGTACCGAATTAGGACTGTTTGCCGGGGTGAGACCGGTTAAAGCCTATCCCAATACTCCTCAACGTCTTGCAGATGCGCGTTCCCAGGAGATCGATTTTGTAGTGCTCCGAGAATCCACCGAAGGCTTGTTTGCAGAACGTGAAAAAGGGGTCATTCTCGAAGATCGGGAGGCAAGGGACACAATGGTCATCACCCGTCAAACCTGTGAAAACCTTTTTGATTTCGCTTTCAATCTTTCACAGAGTCGAAAACAGAAAGGAGGAAAAGGCAGGGTTACCTGTGTTGATAAATCGAATGTTCTACGAAGTATGGTCTTTTTCCGGAAAATCTTTGATGAACGGGCTTTGTTGTTTCCCGATCTTCAGAGTGACCACAACTATGTCGACGCGCAGACTCTGGACCTGATCCGAAGACCTTGGGAATTTGATGTATTGGTGATGGAAAACATGTTTGCCGACATCCTTTCCGATTTGGGTGGAGGATTGGTGGGAGGAATGGGGATGGCTCCCTGTGCAGAAATTGGATTAAATCACGGGCTATTTCAGCCAGCTCACGGAAGTGCTCCTGATATCATGGGAAAAGATTTGGCCAATCCTACTGCGATGTTTCTCTCGGCAGCCATGATGCTGGAGTGGTTGGGACAAAAATATCAGAATGAGTCCTTGTTGAATGCAGCAAGATTACTTGAAAGCAAGATCGAGGAAGGATTCCGTTTAAAAAGAACCCAGCCAAAGGAATTCGGAGGCCCTCATGGATGCTCTGAACACACACGAAATTTATTGGAGATCCTTAAAGATCTTTAGCCACCAAGAAGTTTAAATTAACTTCAAATGGTCTAATTCCTGATCAAGAGGAATTTTTTTCAGGAGCGAAGATGATACTGCGGAACCCCATAAACCATCCCATCTCCCAATTGAGTGATCTGGACCGGTAAAATCAGGTTGCTATGATCCTGATTGGGATTTTCTTGTAATGTGACACGGGTGTAATTGGAGGTGTAACCGCTTTGGCTTCCATCCGGTTTTCTTGCTTCAAACAAAACCTTTTGCGTTGTACCTATCAGGTTCCCATTTGCCCGTTTCCTCTTTTCACGGCTTAATTCGCGAAGCACCGCCGCTCGATCCCTGATGGTCTCAGGACTCACCTGATCCTCCATTTTATTTGCAGGCGTTCCCGGTCTGGGAGAAAAAGGGAAAACATGGAAATAATGGAAAGGGTGTTCTTCCAACAGTTTTCGGGTTTCATTAAATTGGTGCTCGGTTTCTCCTGGAAATCCCACCATCACATCGGTGCCGATGCAGATGCCCTCAACCTGATCCACGGCTTGCTGTATTTCTTGAATAAACTCGCGTGATTGATAACGGCGTTTCATGTTTTGGAGGATCTGATCCGATCCGGATTGAAGTGGAAGATGGAGAAAGGGAACCAGTTTATGCTGGGAATCATTCATTCTTTCCAGAATTCCTTGAGGCACCGTTGTGGGTTCGATGGAACTGATTCGGATTCTTTCAGGACCATCCAAACGATGAAGGGAATCGATGATATCCAGCAGGTTTTTTCCCTGATCACGATAAGTTCCGATATTGACCCCAGTCAGGACGATTTCTTTAACTCCTTCTTCATTCAGTAGTCGGGCTTCCTCCATCAGGTTGTTGAAATCCCGATAGCGAGAACGACCTCTTGCAAAAGGGATGATGCAAAACGAACACATGAAATCGCAGCCATCCTGTATTTTCAATGAAGCCCTGGTTCGGAATTCCCAGGCATTGGCGGAGCCATCCAATTCTTTTACATTCCCTGTTTTGGGGATGATGGGAGCTTGGAAAGATCCTCGTTTGATTCCAGGAATCAGGACCTGGTTCCAGCCCTCTTGTTCTAGGCCGTTGATGTGATCCGGGAGGTTCATCTTTTCCTCGTTTCCCAGAACCAGTCGAACCCCTGGGATTTCTGAAATCCTGTTACCGTCCATTTGTGCGTAACAGCCGACCACGGCAATGGAAGCTTTGGGATGCCTGCGATGGAGTGATCGGATCAGCTGCCGGTTCTTGGCATCACCCTGTTCCGTGACCGTGCAGGTGTTGACTACACAAAGATCTGCAGAATCTTCCTCACCGGCGATTTGATACCCTCTTTGTAGTAAGTCACGTTTCAGGATTTCCGATTCAGAATGATTGAGTCGGCATCCTAGGGTTTCAAAGACTACTTTTTTTGATTTGGAACTCATGGAGGAAAGATTAGCTCAAATCAGGACAAAACGGGAGAGCAACCAAAAATCCCGAAAAACTCTAATTTTTGGATGGTTGTTTAGAAACCGGCATGGTCTTGAGGAAAGTCGAAATGCTGATCGATCGGAGGGTGGCTTCTGTGATGTCATCGATTTCCTTTAAAACCAATCCCAGGGCCTGGCCAATTTCAGTATCGGTTCCCGGTTCAGGAAGCGGCCCCTGGTCATTCCCGAAGTCTTCAAAGATGGAGACCACATCATAGAGGGTCGTTCTTCTCGGATTACCGATGAAACGGTGCCCTCCGCCAGCACCCCGGATGGAACCGACCAGCCTGGCACGGCTCAGGTCATGAAGCACTTTAACCAGATGATTTACCGAGATCCCGTATTTTTGGGCAATCTCCGTCGCAGAGAGATGCTTCTCCGGATCGCCTGCCAATTCCAGCAAGGCATACAACGCATATCGTGTGGCGCGGTTCAACTTCATGGGCGTTTGAAGGGATTTTATTTTGGAAGATTTTTTTCCAGTTGGATGAAAGGCCCTCCTCTCATACCCTGGCTGCGGAAGAAGCTCATGTTGAGATGATCATTCCTTGCCAGCATCGTCCGGATTTTTTGAATTCCCTCCTGTTGGAATCGTTCGCAAATCGCTTCAAATAACCGTGTTCCAATTCCTTTGGTACGGGAATCGGGATCAACCCCCAGCGCAAAGATCCAACCGCATGGCGGGGAACCGAATTCCCAGGCACGTATTTCCCCGATGATGAATCCGGTGAATACCTCCGATTCTTCGGCAACCAGGAAAAATCGCTCCTTTTCGCGCCTTCCAAAACGTTCGAAAAGGTCTTCCCAATAGAAGGGTTTGCGTAAACCTGTGTTTTTCTCATCCAAATCAATGACCTGAGGCAAATCCTCTGAAGTAGCCTGACGAATTTTGAAAGTAACAGAAGGTTCCATCGGTTTTGCTGGGAAAGCCTTTTTTCAGGATCGATCTTTGATACTTGACTTACTGGACATCACTCTTTATTTTTTTATATCTGCATTTCGGTACAGATTTATTCATATTCTATTTTACAAGTCAACTCCGAAGTTGATGAATCCTTCTGGAGGCTAAGGATGATAAATTTCAACACGTCCCCTGAGCAATATCGTCATTGGGAACTAGAAATTCAAGATCGAATCGCATTTCTCAAGTTGGCAGTGGACCCGGATGCAGGGCTTCATCCCGGATACACACTGAAACTCAACTCCTATGATCTTGGGGTTGACATTGAACTTCATGATGCGGTTCAGAGGCTTCGTTTTGAGCATCCTGAAGTTGGGGCAGTCGTTCTGACTTCTGAGCGCGATCGGGTATTCTGCTCGGGAGCAAACATCGCGATGCTGGGGCTTTCCTCCCACGGCCACAAGGTGAATTTCTGCAAATTCACCAACGAAACCCGCAATGAAATTGAAGACGCCAGTCAGCATTCCGGACAGGTTTATCTTTCCGCCCTGAATGGAACTGCAGCCGGGGGAGGCTACGAAATGGCATTGGCCACGGAGCACATCATGCTCGTCGATGACAGTTCCAGCACGGTTTCACTTCCAGAGGTGCCTTTGCTGGCAGTATTGCCGGGAACAGGGGGGTTGACGAGAGTGGTGGATAAAAGGAAAGTTCGCCGGGATCATGCCGATTTTTTCTGCACCGTCTCCGAGGGCATCCGTGGTAAACGTGCTTTGGAGTGGAAACTGGTGGATGAACTGGTTCCTCGATCCAAGTTCCGGGAAACGGTTGAGGAGCGTGCCCAGGAAATTGCAGCACGCACTCAGGAAAAGAAAGAACTTCAAGGGATCCCTTTAACCGCTATCGATCCCCAAATCGATCCGGATCAAATCCGTTACAATCATCTGCTGCTCAAACTCGACAGGAAAAGAGGCTGTGTCGATTTTCATATCCAGGGTCCTAACGAAAAACTACCCGAGTCGATTGAAGAACTTCATCAGATGGGGGATCAATACTGGCTTTTTGCCCTGGGACGTGAACTCGATGATGCGATTCTTCACCTCAGCTTCAATGAACCCGAGTTGGGTACATGGGTTTTTCACACAGAGGGAAATCTTTCAGATGTGGTTGATTATGAGCAGTTTCTTATTGACCAATCCGATGACTGGCTGGCCAGGGAAATCATCCTGTTTCTCAAAAGGGTTTTGAAACGAATTGATCTCTCTGCAAGAAGTTTGATTTCCCTGATCGAACCGGGAAGCTGTTTTGCGGGATTCCTTCTTGAGTTGGTCCTGGCTTCAGACAGGAGTTACATGCTTGAAGGGAGTTTTGAAGATTCCGAGGAGCCTGCTCCCGTGATCATTCCTACTTCGATGAATTTCGGGTCGTTACCGATGTGTAATGGACTGACCCGGCTTGAGACCCGGTTTTACAATCAGCAGGAGGATCTTAAAAAAATTCAAGCATCTCTTGGAAAACCGCTGGATGCAGAACAAGCCCTTGATCTGGGGCTTGTGACCTTCATTCCTGATGATATCGACTGGGAGGATGAGGTCCGTCTGGCAATCGAGGAACGTTCCAGCTTTTCTCCCGACGCCTTGACGGGGATGGAAGCCTCCTTGCGGTTTCCGGGGCCGGAAACCTTGGAGACAAAAATCTTCGGCCGACTCAGTGCCTGGCAGAACTGGATTTTCCAGCGTCCCAATGCGGTCGGTGAAGAAGGCGCACTCAAACTTTACGGAACTGGGAAACAGGCAAACTATGCCAAGGAACGGGTTTAACCCACTTTTGGAAAAAAAATTATGAACATCGATTACAGTGAAAAAATCCCCAACAATGTCAACCTCAGTAATGACCGCCGCCTGCAGCGTGCTCTTGAACGTTGGCAGCCCGAATACCTCAACTGGTGGAATGATCTTGGGCCTGATAAGGGAAAAGAACTCGAAGTGTATTTGAGAACGGCAATCAGCGTGGAAAAAGAAGGCTGGGCCCATTTCGACTTTGTCCGAATGCCTGAATACCGCTGGGGGATTTTTCTTGCGCCCGCTGAAGAAAACCGGAAGATCGGATTTGGTCAGCATCTTGGTGAAGATGCATGGCAGGAAGTGCCGGGAGAATATCGTGGAGAATTAAGACGTTTGATCGTTACCCAGGGAGACACTGAGCCTGCATCCGTGGAGCAACAGCGTTTGTTAGGCCATACCTGTCCGTCGCTTTACGACCTGAGAAACCTTTTTCAGGTTAATGTCGAGGAGGGACGACACCTTTGGGCCATGGTCTACCTGCTTCACGCCTACTTTGGACGCGATGGTCGAGAAGAGGCAGAAGAGATGCTGGAACGGCACTCGGGCGATCCGGATAAGCCAAGAATTCTGCAGGCATTCAATGAAAAAACCCCGGACTGGTTGTCTTTTTTCATGTTCACATACTTCACCGACAGGGATGGGAAGTTCCAGTTGGCCTCGCTGGCGGAATCGGGTTTTGATCCTCTTTCACGAACCTGCCGATTCATGTTGACCGAAGAAGCTCATCACATGTTTGTTGGAGAAACCGGGGTTGGCAGGGTGGTTCAGCGGACCTGTGACCTGATGAAAGAACATGACACCGATGATGTCCGACCCTTCGGGGGAATCGATCTCAAGACCCTGCAAAAATACCTGAATTTCCATTTTAGCGTTTCCTGCGATTTGTTTGGCCAGGAACTTTCCACCAATGCTGCCAATTATTACAACATGGGCATCAAGGGCAGATACAACGAATCAAAAATTCAGGATGATCATCAACTTTACGATTCCGCCTATTCGGTAATGGAATGCAAAGATGATAAAATAAGTATGGCGGAAGTTCCGGAACTGAATTCGGTGAACGAGCGTCTGCGAGATGATTATATCGATGATTCTGAACTCGGCCTCAGACGCTGGAACAAGATCATTGAGGACGCAGGAATTGATTTCCGGTTCTCCCTGCCACACCGGGCTTTTCATCGGGAAATAGGACAATTTGCCTCGGTCCAGGCCGATCCTGAAGGAAAACTCATTTCCCAAAAAGAATGGAATTCGAAAAAGGAACAGTGGTTACCCAGCGATGACGACCATGAATTCGTTCAATCCCTGATGATTCCAGTAACGGAACCAGGAAAAATCGCAGGATGGATTGCTCCTCCAAAAGGAAAAATCAATCGCCAGCCTTTTGAGTTTGAGTTCGTGCGCTTTCATTGACCGAAAACTCCTGCCGGGATATATTCAGTACAATTTTTCTTTTAGCTTGAATAATTAAACTGATTTTTTGAGGGAGAAACATGAAAGAGCATACCTTTCATTTAGACACATCCAGTTCCCCGGCAAAGTTTGAATTTTCGGAAACTTTCAATGTCGTTGTCCCTTTCATAGACCGGCATCTCACCGAAGACCGCGGTGAAAAGATCGCCATTCTCTGCAGCAACGGAGAGTCGGTCCGGTACTCAGAACTCGCAGACCGAATCAACCGTTGTGGCAACCTGCTACTCGGTAAGGGAATGAAGGCAGGAGAACGACTGTTGATGGTGGTCAAAGATGCTCCTGAATTTTTCTATCTATTTTGGGGAAGCATCAAGGCTGGGATCATTCCGGTTCCTCTCAATACGTTATTGCGTAGCCAGGATTTTGCGTTTCTCATTGAAGATTCGGAATGTTCCGGACTGGTGTATTCCGAGGAATTCAGTGTCGAAGTCGAAGGAGCCTTGGATTCCGCCCAGCTCAAACCGGATCTGGTATTGAAGTCAGAATCGGCAAATAAGGGGTTGCAGCAGTTGTTGATGGATGCTTCCCCGGATTTGGAACCAGCACCGACCCAATCCGATTCCGACTGTTTTTGGCTTTATTCCTCGGGCACCACCGGTCGTCCCAAAGGGGCAATTCACCTGCATCGGGACATGATGGTGACCAGCCAGTATTACGGGGTTGAAACCCTGGGAATAAGTGAAGCGGATGTGTGTTATTCTGCAGCGAAGCTCTTCTTTGCCTACGGGCTTGGAAACGCAATGACCTTCCCGCTTTGGACGGGAGCAACCTGTGTTCTCGATGCGGGGCGCCCCACTCCGGACAGTACCTTTGCCAACATCGAGAGATTCCAGCCCAGTCTTTATTTTGGGGTTCCTACGCTTTATGCCGCACAGCTTCAGGCTTTGGAAAGCAAGAAAGTGGATTTTTCTTCCCTCCGCCAGTGCATTTCAGCGGGAGAAGCACTTCCTCCGGATATTTTCAAACGATGGAAAGAAAAAACCGGGACCGTGATCCTGGACGGAATCGGGTCCACCGAACTGCTTCATATTTTCATCTCTAACCGTCCGGATGATTTGAAACCGGGAACCAGTGGAAAGTTGGTTCCGGGGTATGAGGGGAGGATCGTTGATGAAAAAGACAATGAAGTCCCTCCAGGAGAAGAGGGACGTCTTCAGGTTAAGGGTTCATCAAGTTTAAGATGTTACTGGAATAACGAAGAAAAGACCTCTGAAACCATCCAACAGGGCTGGGTCAATACCGGAGACAGTTACCGTGTCGATGAAGAAGGGTTTTTTGTCTATGGAGGTCGGAGGGACGATATGATGAAGGTCGGAGGAATATGGTGTTCTCCTTTCGAAATCGAAGCCAGGTTGGTGGAACACCCGAAAGTGCTGGAAGCAGCAGTGGTAGGCAGGGAAGATCCGTCCGGATTGATTAAACCCGAAGCTCATGTGGTGCTCAACGATCCCGAAAACCAATCGGAAGACCTTTCTGGTGAATTGCTGGAACACTGCAAAAGCGGACTTGCTCCCTATAAATATCCACGTTGGATTCAATTCCTCGAAGAACTTCCAAAAACTGCAACCGGGAAGATCCAACGTTTCAAGTTGCGCAACTGAATTCCGCTAAACATCGATGCCTTCTAAAGTCATGACCCTTTCGAGGGCCATCTCCTCCCACGTCTGCCATGATGATGCTGTGGTTTTGGGTGCCTGTCTCGAGGCGTGCATCCCTTTTGCTGCAGCCCATGAATTGATCCGCCAGGAGTTTAGGGGGTTGAACCTGATTGCACCGATCTCCGACATGGCAACCGATATGCTGATCGGAGCAGGTTGTGTCGGACAGGTTACAGGAGCCTGGGTCGGTAATGTCTCAGGCGGGCTTGGACACAACTACCGTCGAAGTGTTGAACAAGGGGTTCCCCATCAAGTGAACGTTCATGACCATTCGAACTTTTCTCTGGGCATGGCTTTGACCGCCGGGGCCTATGGAATCCCATTCATTCCGGTTCGGAGTCTTCTAGGATCCGACCTGCTTCGGTCCAATTCAACCTTTCAAGTTCAAGAAGATGAAGAATCGGCAACTTCCTATGTCAGGGTTCCTTCCCTCAATCCTGATGTTGCCCTTCTTTCGGTGCAGCGATCGGATGAAGAGGGGAACTGCCATTTTTGGGGGAATCTGGGCGTTCTCCAGGAAGCGGCTTTGGCTTCCAAAAAAATTATCCTGATCACTGAGGAATTGGTGGACAGGGAAGTGATTGAATCTGATCCGAATCGGGTTCCTTTTCCGGGATTCCTGGTGAAAGCGGTCTGTCACGTACCCGCTGCAGTTCATCCATCACCGATGACAGGTTTTTATAAACGGGATAATGATTTTTTCAATCAGTACCATCAGCAATCCCGAAACCGGGAGGGTTTCCTGGAATGGCTTGATGATTGGGTCCTGAATCCAGCAAATCATGAGCAGTATCTGGACAAACTGGGAACTTCCCGGAAGGACCTTCAAATCAGAGGAGTCCGCCTTTCTGAACCCGTGAACTACGCTGCGGACTGATGATGAATTTTTCGAAACAGCAGTTGATGATCATCGCGGCTGCAAGGGAAATCAGGGATCATGAAGTGGTATTTGTCGGAATGAGGCTGCCGATAACTGCTTTTGGTGTTGCCAAATTGACCCATGCACCAAACGCCGTTGGGCTTTTCGAATGCGGAATCGTCCGGAACCAGCCTGCAAAGGAGATGCTCTATACCATGGCCGATCCTCCAAACCAGAAAGAAGCGGCCTGGTGCAGCGGACTGGTCCAGGTGATGGGACTTTTGCAGGGAGGCAGGGTGGATGCAGGTTTCATTGGCGGAGCGGAAATCGATCGATTTGGAAACATCAACAGTTCCTATATCGGCTCCCATTCCCGACCCAAAGTGAAACTTCCGGGTTCTGGAGGGGCTGCAGATATTGCTGCCCTTTCCGGAAGGCTGATCGCCATCATGAACCATGAACCCAGAAGGCTGGTGGAAAAGGTACAGTACATTACTTCTACGGGCTTCCTCGAGGGGGGCGCTGATCGCGAAAAAAAAGGACTGAAGGGTGGCCCCTCAGCGGTGATTACCGATCTGGGAGTTTTAAAACCGCACGGAGCGCAGCATGAACTTCATCTCTCCAGTTTCCATCCTGGAAACGATCCGGATGAAGTCATTTCACAAACAGGTTGGGATCTTCAGCTTATACCTGATATCAAAGAGACGCCACATCCTACCTCGGACGAATTAGAAGCACTGAGTCAGATTGACCCGGATGGATTCTGGAGTTAAAGCTTTTTTGATTCCAATCATTCCATCCTGATGATTCCTTTTCTTGAGGGGATTGCTCTTGGAGCAAGTCTGATCATCGCCATAGGACCCCAGAACGCTTTTGTAATCCAACAGGGCATTTTGCGTCAGCATGTTTTTCTGGCAGCATTTGTCTGTACCCTCGTGGATGTGGTGCTGATCATTGTTGGTGCTGCAGGGTTTGGAACTCTGATTGCCATCATTCCTTCGTTGAAAACTTATTTTTTGTGGGGTGGTATTCTTTTCCTGATGGGCTATGGCACCCTATCCCTAATTTCTTCATTTAAACATCCTGGTGATGAGGGTTCATTGGGGAAAAACGAGTCTGGATATTCAACAAAAATAAACCGAAAAAGCATCATCATCACTGCAGCTGGTTTTTCTCTCCTGAATCCCCACGTGTACCTCGACACGGTGATCCTTTTAGGAGGCCTGGCGGCTCAGTACGAAATCCCGGAACGAAACTATTTTGCATTTGGAGCCATTATGGCTTCGGTGGTCTGGTTTTACGGCATTGGATATGGCGCCACCCTGGTTGCTCCCTGGTTTGAATCATCCAGGGGGAAACGCATTCTGGACCTTGTGATTGCAATGATCATGTTTGTGTTAGCCTTTGTTTTGATGTTGAATGTATTGGATTGAATTCAGCTGAATTTTCCCCATGTCCTTTATTTCTAATGACTCCTTCAAATGCACCTTGAAAAAAACGGTTGGTGTCTTTTCCGTTTTATTTGCTTTCCTGCTTTCGGCTCAAGCGAACGTAGTCTGCATGTGCGTCACAACACCGGTTACTTTTTTGGAGGTCATCGATGGAGATAGCATCTGGGTAAAAAAAGAGGGGAGGAAAGTGCTGGTCCATTTTTCAGAAGTCGATGCTCCTGAAATCAATGAACCCGGAAAAACTTTGGAGTGTCCTCAGGATCAGCAAAAAGCCAGGCAAGCCCGTGACTTGATTCAAGAGATGCTAACCTCAGCCAAAGAAGTGGGGTTGATCATCAAGGAAGAAATCAGTGAACAAGAGTTAAGAGCTCAAGTCTATGCCGATGGACTGAGCGTAGGTCAGGAATTGCTTTATAAATACCTTGCAGTGGAGGGGCAGGGGAATTGGTGTGAGACAAAGAAATCAGATTAATTCAAAAACTCATTCTCATTGTGATGACATTCAATCTGATGGGACTGACCAAATTTTCTGATGGGTGGAATTTCCTTATCACAGGTCCCTTCAATGGCAATTGGACAACGGTCATAAAACGGGCATCCAATTTCGGTAATCTGGACGACCCGATCGATTCCCGCCTGGGCTTCCTGGGTTTCCATGGTTTCTTCAAGCCAGCCGAGACGTAATTCAGGAACCGATGCAATCAAGAGACGGGTATAGGGATGGTAAGGAGGAGAAAGCACCTGATCGACATGTCCTTGTTCGACCACACGACCGGCATAGAGGACGACGATTTCATCTGCAAAAGATGCGACCGTGGAAAGATCATGACTGATGAACACGAACGAGACTCCTGTTTTCTTCCTCAGGCGTTTCAGAAGTTCAATGACATTGGCGCCGACGATTGAGTCCAGTGCTGATATCACTTCGTCGCAGAGGAGAACTTCGGGTGATGCGGCCAAAGCTCTGGCCAGATTGATTCTTTGCTTTTGTCCGCCTGAAAGTTCATCAGGATAGCGTCCCGCAAAATCCTGTGGAAGTTCTACCATATCCAGAAGTTCAGCGATCCGTTTTCTTTTTTCGCCCCCTCTTAGCCCAAGGTAGAATTCTAATGGTCTCCCCAAAATCTGGTCGATCCTTTGCCGGGGATTGAGAGCAGTGTCAGCCATTTGAAAAACAAATTGAACCTTTTGCAATTCGGACCGGTTTCTGTCCTTCAAATCAGGTTTTAATTGGTCTCCATCAAGCAGAACTTCTCCCTGACTAGCAGGAAGAAGACCGGACATGACACGGGCCAGGGTCGATTTACCGCACCCTGATTCTCCGATCACTCCGACGGTGTGGCCCCGTTCAATAGCAATATTGACGTCTTTCAGAACCCGAGTTACCGGCACACCATTCATTTTCTTCCCATAACCTGCAGATAAATTTCGAACTTCCAAAGCAGGAACCTCACGTTCATGCTCTCCAGTCATTTCATCACCCTGGCCGGCAGCAGGAGGGGGTCTCACGGCGTTCATCAAACGCCGGGTATAGTCATGTCCCGGTTGATTGATCACCTGTTCGGCACCTCCATGTTCCTGAATTTCACCGGCATAGAGAACAACAATGTCATCTGCAATTTGTGCCACCACCGAAAGGTCATGGGTGACATAGATGGCGGCTGATCCCTCTTGTTTAATCACCGATTTGAATGCTTTCAGAACTTCGATTTGGGTGGTTACATCCAATGCGGTCGTGGGTTCGTCCAACACCAGGAGATCTGGATTTCCGCAGAGTGCCATGGCGGCCATCAGTCTTTGTAACTGCCCTCCGGAAACCTGATGGGGGTAGCGCTTCCCGAGATTTTCCGGATCAGGAAGTTCCAATGCCCGATAGAGTTCCATTGCTCTCTGGTTTGCCTCTTCCTGGTTCAACTGGCCGTGCAGAACGGGAGACTCCGTCACCTGCTCCCCGATGGTAAGGGCAGGATTGAAAGTGGCAGCAGCACTTTGGGCGAGGTAGGCGACCTTTTGCCCTCGCATCAGTCTTTTTTCCTCGGAAGGCATTGAAATCACATCCTGGCCATGAAGCCGGACTTCTCCCGAAGTAAATTCCAGACCAGGTTTGGTATAGCCTAAAGCAGAGAGAGCAATAGTCGTTTTCCCGGAACCGGATTCCCCGATCAATGCGACCACCTCACCTCTTTCCACATTGAAGCTTACCCCCTTGACGATGGGTGTCAGACTTCCATCATCCTTTCGGGCATCGATTTTAAGCTGGTCGACTTCGAGGAGGGATGCCATCAGATCATCCGGTTTGAGAGTTTGCCGCCGGTATGGGCAGAGATATCATCCACGATCAGGTTGATGGAAATGGTGAGGGTCGCAATCGCGAGTGAGGGCATCAAGGGAGCAATCGATCCATAGGGAAGCCCGCCAAGGTTTTCCTTGACCATGCTGCCCCAGTCCGACATCGGGGGCTGAACTCCCAAGCCCAGGAAACTCAGTGCGGATATGAACAGTATGATCCATACAAACCTCAGTCCGAAATCGGTGGCCAGGGGCATAACGACATTTGGAAGGATTTCCCGGGTGATGATCCACCAAAGCCCTTCCCCCCTGACTTTGGCTGCTTCCACGAAATCGCTCACCATCACATCCTGTCCCAGAGAACGGGCGACTCTGAAAACGCTGGTGGCATAGATGAATCCAGTCATGACAATGAGAATCGGAATGGTACTTCCAACTGCAGCGATTACCACAAGTCCCATCATGATCGTGGGTATTGATAAAAAGGAGTCATTAATTCGGCTCAAACTCATGTCCAGCCATTCGCTTCCAACTGCGGCGGCGATCCCTAAAGTAACTCCAAGAAGGTAGGCCAATAAGGTTGCGGCAAATGAAATACCGATGGTGGTACGTGCCCCATAAAGAATCCTCGAAAGTGTGTCTCTTCCCAGGTAATCCGTTCCCAGATAGGCAACCTTGCTGGGAGGCTGGTAGTCGGTATCCGGATATTCATCACCTCCCGGTACAATGAACAGAGATTCATCCAAGATGTCGGCTTCATTGTATGGTGAAATGTAAGGACCGACAAAAACCATTAGGATCCAGAACACAACAAAGAAAATCCCTATCTTCCCGGTAACGGTGAAGCGGATTTTCCTTCTGGGTGGAGCGTCAGGAAGTTCCTGAAAATTCGTTTTGGTTCCAACCGTGTTTTCTTCTTCAGGCATCTGATGATTATTTTGGATGGCGAAGACGAGGATTAGAAATGATCGATGCCATGTCGGCAATCATGATCAGAATCACATAAGTTGCACAAAAGATCATCGCACATGCCTGGACCAAGGGCAGATCCCGGGTCTGGACTCCGTCGATCATCAGTTTCGCCAAACCGGGGTAGGCGAAGACCGTTTCAACAATGACCACTCCACCAATCAACCAGGCCATATTCAATGCAATGACGTTGACAATCGGGCCGATAGTATTGAGCAAAGAGTGCCTTAGTATGATTCGTTTCCTCGGAACTCCCTTGAGAATCGCCATCTCGATATAGGGTGAACTCATGATGTTCAGAATCGTTGCCCGGGTCATCCGGATGATCTGTGCCGAAACGATGGTTACAAGGGTTAAAGTGGGCATCAGCAATGCTCTGATTAGTTGCCAACCTGTTTCATTGCCGCTCATATAGGCAATTGAGGGAAGCCAGCCAAGTTGAACGGCAAAAATCATGACAAGAATCATGGCAACCAGAAAATCTGGAACTGAAATGATGCTGAGGGTCGTAAAGGTGATTGCCCGGTCGACCCTTGAACCAGGATACATCGATGCCAGCAAACCCAACCCCATGGCCATCGGAATCGAAATCAGGGCGACCATCCCAGCTAGTCTTAGGGTATTCACCAGCCTGGGTTGAATCATGACGGAAATTTCTGTTCCAACGGTTCCAACTCCCGTTCCGGCTTTGGACATCCCCAGGTCACCGGATAGAAGATTGCCAAGCCACATCAAGTATCGAGTATGGGGAGGTTGATCCAATCCAAGATGCTCCCTTAAAACGGCCAGGGATTCCGGCGTCGCCATTTGTCCTAGTATAATGTTGGCAACATCTCCGGGGAGTAAACTGGTCCCGATAAAGATGATGATCGAAACCACCAGTAGAGTGACCAAACCGATTAAGATTCTTTTAAAGATCGCTTGAACGAGCATTGAAGAGATGGTTAAACCATTGATAAAAAAAAAGCCTGCGGACTCTCATCACGCAGGCTTCCGATCTTAAATGAATTTAAGACCTATGCTTCCATCCAGGCAAATTCTGGCCAGGTGCATCCACCAATAGAACCAAGAGGATTAACAGGAATGCCGTGAATCTTGTCACTAACACCATCAAGAACATTTGTGTGATAGGCTGTTACGATACCACTGAACATAT
>ENA-OSEY01000377-OSEY01000377.1-marine-metagenome-genome-assembly--contig:-NODE-377-length-32976-cov-4.158272_pt1 | contig 32976 bp, 33 predicted proteins | sample MGYA00248465_ERZ534230 | MGnify/ENA primary metagenome ERZ534230 (study PRJEB26409, sample SAMN06344110) | marine metagenome | isolation source: Sea water from surface | place: Atlantic Ocean:Southern... | reverse complement strand
AAGGCATGATAGCCGTGTCTCGTACCTGGTTCCCATTGAGGTTTTTGAGCAGCCAATGCACTCACCATTACATCCCAGTTATAATAGGCATCATCAGGTAAAGGTGTTGTTACTCCACATAAGCCGGATTTATGACAGAACAAATACCTTACTGGTATTTTATCTTTTCCTTCTTGTGCAAACTCAGGCCAATATTTCGCTACCGGATCGTCTAAATTAACTTTACCTTCTTCGATTAATTGCAAGAGACAAACTGCTGCTAATCCTTTAGTTGTAGAAAAGACATTAACGATCGTATCTTCCTGCCAAGTCGTATTTTCTTCTTCAGAATCAATCCCACCCCAAAGATCTACAACTATTTCGCCTTCTATTTCAACGGTAATGGCAGCTCCTCTTTCAAATCCCGTATTTAAGTTATTTTCAAATAGTTCTCTTGCAGAAGAGAATTTTTCATCACAGTATCCACTTATCATTTTTTCCCCTCAAAAGAGATAGAATACCTTTAATTTATAGATTTATGAAAGTAAAAAAAGCAGACGACTATCAATCTTGGTTTGTTGAAGAGGGTGATGAAGCTCTCCTAATAGATCCTTGGTTTGATTATGCTTTAGTAGATGGAAAAGGTTGGTTTTTACAAAGAAAAAAAGAAAAAAAATCATATTTAACAGAAGATGAAACTTCTCAAGTTAGAAATATTATCATTACTGCACCTTTTGAAGACCATCTTCATTTTAATACTTTAAAAGAATTTTCATCCGCTAACATTTGGTGCTCATCTCATGTCAAATCAATTTTATTAAAAAAAAATCTCAGAAATAAAATCTTCGAACTTTCATCATCAAATTTTATTGGAAATTTGGAAGTTAGAGCTTATCCCGCAGGATTTCCTTACAACACAACAGCCCAGTGTTTACATATTTTGAATGAAGATGGTTTTGCTATTTTTCACGAAGGTCACGTCGTAAATAAAAAAATTATCAAAAATAACGATATCAAAGCAGACATTGCTATCCTCACTGCAGAAGAGGTAAAGTTTTTTGGATTGCTTACTCTGAGTATGAACTTAAAAAACACAAAGTTCGCTTGTAATTTACTAGGTGCTAAAAAGTTATTTATAACTGGATCTAATCCAAAAAAAAATACCGGCTTCGTTAATCATTTTTTAAAACTAAATAAACTTGATAATGATTTCATAGACGATAAGATTGAAATCTTTTATGAAGCCGGTAGCAGTTTTTCTTCTTAAGTTACTTTTGGTAAGTATCTTTTTTTCTAATCAGGCATTTTCAAGAAACATCATTTTAGATTGTGATGTAACCTTGGTTGGAATTGAGGGTAAAGATAAAGCTTCAAATGATACTGAAGTGATTGATATCAATCTTAAAGCAAAAACTATTTTTTTTGGTTCAGAAGCAATTCCCTATAGATTGAGAAATAAACTCAGAGTATATGAAGGTAGGTACTTCAAAGGGAATAAAAGAACTTTTGCTATTGAAAATAAACTTGTGATTGATAAAAAAACCTTTCAGTCTTCTTTGAACAAAAACGTTTGGGATAATAAAGCAATCAGTGTAAATTCTTATTCTTACTTTGATTGCACCCAAAGAAATTAATGGGGCTATAGCTCAGCTGGGAGAGCGCTTGCATGGCATGCAAGAGGTCGGCGGTTCGATCCCGCCTAGCTCCACCAAAATTATTAACAAAGAATATAATTGTTAAAAATGGGTATTAAGTTAAATAATGCTTTTATTGCATTCAGTCTAATCTTTGCAATTTCTGTTTCTTCAGAGGATCTAATCCCAAACATTAAATCTACAAAATTAAATGATATTAAATCTGTAATGTTTGTGGGGCACAGTTTTTTTTATTACAACAACAGCCTCCATAACCACCTTGGAAAACTAATTAAGGCTGATCCACAAATAGGCGATATCAAAAGGCGCTCAATTACTATCAATGGGTCTTCATTGTCTTGGCATAATGTTGAGAGTTATTTAAGTAATGAAAATATCGGCAGTTTTAAAATCGATGCCAACAAAGACAACTCATACATTGAATATGATGAGACCTCCGTGGATGTTGTAATAATGGCTGATTGCAGTCTTTGCCCAATTCATCCAAAGACCAAAGAAGCCTTCTATAGTTACGTTGCAAAACATTCAAAAACTATTAGAAAAAATAAAGCAGAGCCCATCCTTTTTATGACCTGGGGTTATAAAAATAAACCCTCAATGTATGGAAAACTTAAAAAAGAATTTTTAAAAGTAGCGAATTTAAATAATCTGCTTGTTATTCCAGCTGGAGAAGCATTTGATCTTGGAAATAAGTCTCATCCAGAAATTAATTTATACACCAGCGATAACAGGCATCCTTCAGAAGAGGGCACCTACCTTGCCGCAAGTGTTGTATTTGCAACTCTCTTTGGGCGCAGCACCGAAGGTAATTTAGGAATTGGTAATATTGAGCCATCGGTTGCAATCAAACTTCAGAGGATAGCCGACAAAACAGTTTCTGAATTTTTTAATATACAATTAAAATGAAATAATGATCATCGGGGTTCCTAAAGAGGTTAAAAATAATGAATACAGGGTCGGCTTGACTCCTGAGTCGAGTATGGCTCTTTGCAAAGAGGGGCATCAGGTATTAATTCAATCAGATGCTGGCAGTTCAATAGGTTTTAGTAATCAAGATTATATTGATTCAGGGGCAAATATAATTGATGAAGCCGAGGAAGTATTTGATAAATCAAATCTTATTATTAAAGTTAAAGAACCCATTGAACAGGAACTTGAATATCTTCATGAAGACTTAACATTGTTTACTTATCTTCATCTTGCTGGAAATCCCGAAAGTGCAAAGAAGATTGTTAATACAGGTGTTACCGGCATCGCTTATGAGACTGTTACTGACGAGAACAATGCTTTACCATTGCTGGCCCCAATGAGCGAAATCGCAGGACAAATAAGTATAGTAGTAGGCTCATATAATTTACTTAAGCACAATCATGGAAAAGGAGTTTTGCTTGGATCATTTCAAAATTTAGATTCAAGAGTTGTTACTGTAATTGGTGGGGGAGTCGCTGGCACTCAAGCCATTGAGAAAGCGATTGATAATAAAGCTTTGGTAAATGTCATTGATTTATCCATAGATAAATTGAATTCCCTAAAGGCAAAATACGGTGAAGATAATATTAATTACATTCAATCATCTTCTGAAGCTATCTTTGAAAGCATTAAAAAATCTGATTTAGTGGTGGGATCGGTGTATGTGATTGGAAAAGAAGCACCTAAGATTATAACTAGGGAAATGATTGGTGAAATGTCACCAGGAACTGTAATGGTAGATATTTCCATTGATCAAGGTGGGTGCTTTGAGACCAGTAAACCGACTACTCATGATGAGCCAACATTTTTAGTGGATGATGTTGTTCATTATTGCGTTACTAATATGCCAGGTGCAGTCCCTTTAACTGCTTCACTTGCTTTGAATAAGGCTACTTTGCCTTACATAAAATTGCTAGCAAATTTAGGCGTTGAAGAGGCTTTAAATCAAAATGCAGGATTAAAGAATGGTCTCAATATTTCAAAAGGTGAGATCAAGCATCAAGCAGTTAGTGAAGCATTGAGTTGAGTTAAATAATTTCCTTTACAGCTATCCTAGCATCAGATATTGCTCCCTCGATGTAACCGACCGAGGTGCAATCTCCTATCATAGAAACATTAAAATTATTTTTTATCAGTTCGTCAGCAAACTCAGTATTGGGCTCAGTTCCCATAGCTATGATGACCTGATTTGCTGTGATTGATTGAGGAGACCCATCAAGTTCAAAATTTACGTCAGAGCTAGAGATCTTAATATCTTTTGCATTCTTAATAATATTAACCCCATGAGATTTAAGAAGATGTATTACTCGAGATCTTCTTACAATACTTAAATTAGGACCCAAGTCATTGCTAGGCTCTACAACAGTAACCTTTTTACCTCTTTCAGTTAGAAATTCCGCTAGTTCTAAACCAACTAGATCGCCACCAATAATCACAAGCTCTTTTTTAAGAGGCATCCAGAATTTACTAAGGATTCTTAAGATGGATATATTTCTTAAGAGTTGAGAAAGATTCCCAGCTTTTAAGACTAGCCTTGAAAGAATATTTAGTTTTTTTTCAGCTTCACTGTTACTTGAAATCAATAAAGACTTTAACTCCTCTCCATCAAAGACATGCCCTAATTCTTTACCACGAATTTGCGGTGCATTTCTTTTAGCTCCGGTTGCAAAAAGTACATGATCAGGAGATATCTTTTTTAATACTTCTAAATTTGCCTTAGTTTTAGTTTTAATGTTTATTCCAAGATGTTTAAGACTATTTTTTAAATAAGTAATCAATGCCTGATTGGGTTCATATGCAAGTGAGGCAACTCTTAAAGTACCACCAATATCTTTTTCCTTTTCTAATACGGTAACCATATGACCTCGTTCACCAAGAATTCTTGCTGACTCCATCCCTGCAGGCCCTGAGCCAATAACTACAATGTTTTTCTTTTCATTAGATTTTGAATACAGATCTTTATCTTCAAATTCTCTACCCATAGAGGAATTGACAGAGCAACACATAGGCTGATTTATAAAAATTTTGCTTACGCAAACGTAACAATATATACAAGGCCTAATCAACGACTCTTGATTGTCTTGTAGCTTCTGGGGAAGAAACGGATCAGCAAGAAGCTTTCGCCCCATCACAACAAAATCAAAATCATTATTTTTTAAACCTGATTCAGCTACATCTAAATCAATTCTCCCAACAGCCAAGATAGGAATTGAGCAATGAGCTTTAGCAAGTTTTGCAAATTTAATAAACCCACCTGGTTCATGAACAAGAGGAGCTTCCGTAAAGGCAATTCCTTTAGCAGGATTTCCATAAGCACTAACATCAAGTGCATCTGCTCCAGCTTCCTCAGCAAGTTTTATAGTAACGAGGAAATCATCAGTTGAGATTCCACCCTCAACTCTGTATTCAAATGCATCAAGGCGAACAATTACTGGTATAGAACTAGGAATGGAAGATTTAATTTTTGAAATTATCTCTGCCAATAATCGTGCTCTATTTTCTGCACTTCCTCCATACTCATCTGTTCTTCTGTTTACTGCGGGTGATAAAAAGCTAGAGATTAGATAGCCGTGTCCTGCATGAATTTCAATGGCATCAAAACCTGACTCGACTGCTCTTTTGGCCGCTGAAACAAAGTGTTTAATCTCATCTTTAATTTCTTCAGTTGTAAGTTCGTGATATCTAGGGCCTTTTCCATCTGGGCCTGCAGCTTTAATAAAGTTCATTATCTCTGCTTCAGTCAGGAGTCCAAACATGTCACTTGGATGCATTTTGGGGATGGATGGAACTGGAATTTCACGACCCGCAACAACATCTTCCTGAGAAATTTTTCCACTATGATTTAATTGCGCTGCAATTTTGGTACCGTATTGGTGAACTCTTGATGTAAGGTCTTGTAAGTCTGGAATGAATCTATCCTCAGAATACCCAATCATATTTGGCATTGAGGATCCTGCAGGCCAACTCACCGCAGAGGTCTCTAAGATAATTAATCCTACACCCCCTTTGGCCCTTTCTTCGTAATAAGCCTTTAATCTTTCGCTTGCATGACCATCTTCAGAAGCGAAATTGGATCCCATTGGGGCCATCACAATTTTGTTTTTTAATTGCATATCTCCAATGGAGGAGCTTTTAAGAAGGTTTGTGTAATGCATATCTTTTACTTAGTGCATGAAAAATTATAGCCTATAGGACTAACTATTTAGGACAACTATTATGGAAGATTTAAACAAAGAAATAAGAGCATTGATCGATAAAGAAGCGATTAGAGAACTTGTAAATCTTTATTGTCAGGCAGCTGATAGGCATGATCATGAACTCATGCGATCTCTATATCATGAAGATGCTGAGGATGATCACGGTTCATTTTTTAGAGGTAAAGCTATGGAGTTCATTGATATGCTTCCAGAGATCCAAAGCAATATGGCAATCCTTCATCACAATGTAACGACCCACAACATTAAGTTAAACGGTAACAAGGCAGAAGGAGAAACTTATATTATTGCTTTCCACAAAGTAAAGGATGAAGCTCAAGGCCATGATGTTCTCATTGGTGGGAGATATTTTGATAAATATGAAAAAAGAAAAGGGGTTTGGAAGTTTTCTAAAAGGGTGGTTGATGCAGATTGGGTTTATGTAAACGAACCCTCAGAAGTTAATCTTGAACATCCGATGATTCAAGGAGCAAATATTGGATCCTCAGATCCAACGGATCCTTTGTATTTGCATTTAGAAAGTTTTAAAAGAGGAAACAGAACTTAAATTAATTTCGTTAATTCCCTGAAGTGTTTTCTGCAATAAACTTTGTAAGTATCATTTCCGCCTATCTGTATTTTTTCACCTGCAGTAATCACGTTACCAGATTCATCCAGCCGAACTACCATGGTTGCCTTTCTTCCGCAGTCGCATACAGTTTTTAGCTCGATCAGATTATCTGCAAGTGCAAGCAATTCTGAGCTACCCTCAAAAAGCTCTCCTCTAAAATCAGTTCTGATTCCATAACACATCGATGGGATATTAAGAGTATCGCTTATCTTGCAAATTTGCCTAACCTGATCTTTTGTAAGAAATTGAACTTCATCAATCAATATTGCATCAACCTTTTTTTCGTTTTTAAAGTTCTGAACATACTCAAAAAAATCAAAACTCGTATCTACTGAGATTGCATCAGCAATCAGACCAATTCTAGAGTGAATCTTATTTTTATTTGCATCTGCATCTACCTTAGGAAGAAAGAGTAATGTATCCATGCCTCTTTCATTGTAGTTATAGTTTGATTGAAGAAGGGCAGTAGATTTACCCGCATTCATGGTTGAATAAAAGAAATGAACTTTTGCCAAGGTTTATGCAGTATCTGGAATCTCAGAGTAAAACTGACTTACCCATTTTCTAAATTTATTTATTGGCCCATCTCCATCACATAGAATTGGATTTGCCACATAGCTCTTGTTATCCCATATTGGCATGTCATCTAAGACACCATTCGCAATCCCATCAATGATTGCCATACCAACCTCATCTTCAATATCTTTTGAGACTCGCATTGACCACCTTAGAATTGAATTTTTATTATCAACCGGACATGAAGCATTAACCATTATGAATTCACCGCCACTTGGAGGTAAATTCACCATGCGAAGACCTACACAACCTAAACCCCAGGACTCTCTTGTAAAGGTTGTTGTAAACATGCCTTGGTCCTCAACTTTAAATTCTTCGGAGACACTATCATTGTTTGGATCCATCAATGTCTCTGCAATCGTTTTTCGATAAATACCATCTACGATTGCCTCAGTTTCAGGGAGGGATGGAGAGCCATGCACTTTTGGAAAGTGAGCTTGATCCACATCATTTTCTGCAATTTCCTGAAGTACGGTATTAATTTTGTACTCATAGTTGTAGACCTTCCCCCATTTGTCATCATCGCCATTAAATCCATCAAGCATTGGTAGCTCAAAGTAAGGTTCTTCCTTTAATAAGTGGTGCCATGCCCAAATAAAGCCATTTGCTTCTTTGGTTGGGTAATGATAAATCTGAGTTTCTTTAGCCTTTGGTGGAAAATTTTTTGCATAAGGTATCTCTGCGCAAGTACCATCTTTATTCCAACGCCATGCATGAAAAGGACACTCAATGGTTTCACCTTTAACACAACCCCCTTCACCAAGATGAGCACCCAGATGAGGGCAAAAAGCATCTAACACAGTGGCTTCACCACTTTCAGTTCTAAAAGCAACAACTTGATTGTCACAAAACTTTAAAGACTTAACTTCACCAGGCTTAATTTCATCAGATCGACTGATACAAAACCAACCATTTGGCATTGGGAATGGAAATTCTTGTTTGGGCATATTTAAATTCCTTTAAATTATTGGTTATGATATCAGTTAATACAAAAAGGATAAAAGATATGGGAACATTAAGATATGTAAAAACACCAGCTGAACTTCAAGAAGCAGCTGAAAATAATCTAGAGTTTTTTGATGCAACAATGCAAGCCGTTAAAGTTTTTTATAAAACTACACCAGGTCTAATTGAGCAACTTATCCCAGCCCCATTAACTGTTGCTGATGACCCAATGGTAAGAATTGTAATGTCTCGAGTATTCGTTGACTTGCATGATGGTCTTGAGTTTGGTGCCGCTACATTTGGTGTCAATTGTAAATACAAAGACATTGAAGGCATATATGAAATTACAATGCCGATGGAAGGGGAAGGTGTTGTTGTGGGTGGAAGAGAAACTTATGGTGAGCCTAAAAAGATTGCAAATGTCGAAGCAAACAAAGATGGAGATTCATGTCATGCGAGCGTTGAAAGGCATGGTATTAAATACATTGAATTTAATGGAAGCGTAAAGGATGAAGCTGAAACCTCATCGTTCACTGATCAAGTTTTTTGTTTTAAAGTGTTCCCATCATGTGAGCAAAATAAAGTTTGCGATCAAAATCCATTGCTTGTCAAAATTGATATGCACCGAAAGCAAACAGTTAATTTGAATCTCGATGGCGAGCTGACCTTGCGAGAATCTCCTGTTGATCCAGTTGTAGACCTTCCGGTTGAAGAGATGGTATCAATGACATGGGAGGAGGGCTCATCTTCAAGTAATGCATCTGTGATGCAAGAAGTTGACCCTATGGGCTACATTCCATTCATGCATTCAAGATACGACGGCTAATTAAATGTCTAACTTCAAAGATAAGGTTGCTGTAATTACCGGTGGAGCCTCCGGCGTAGGCTATGCAATTGGAGTTGCTCTAGCAAAAGAAGGTGCAAAAGTTGTTTTGAGTGACATTGAATCTTCTGCGCTTGAATCTGCAAAAGCTAACTTCGAAAAAGAAGGGCTATCTGTCGACATCAAACAGGCAGATGTATCCGATCATGATTCAATGGTTGCACTCAATAAATTTGTTACCTCCGAAGTTGGTGATGTTCAAATGCTCTTTAATAATGCTGGTGTTGCACCTGCAGAATTGCAATCCATTTGGGATACAAATCCAAATGATTGGAATTGGGCTTATGGGGTCAATGTTATGGGTATTGTTCACGGTTTGCAGGCATTCATACCTGATATGTTAAGTCATGGTAAAGAAGCAAATGTTATAAATACTTGTTCAGGTAATGGCGCATTTATTAACCTTCCAAGTACTCCAATATACACCTCATCAAAAGCTGCAGTTTCAAGTATAAGTGAGGTCTTAAAACTTCAATTAGATCAATCGGGAAGTAATATAAAAGTATCTATCCTATTCCCTGGACCGCATACGGTTAGAACCAATCTTTTTTCTGCAGAAAGAAACAGGCCGGATGAATTAGCTCGAGATCCAAATGCTCCAGAGCATCCAATTTCTTCCGTTGAGGATATGGTTGATATGATGAAATCAATGGGCGTTGAAATGGAAACAACTACTCCTGAAGAGGTGGCTGATTTTTGTTTGGCTGAGCTAAGGGAAGGAAAGTATTGGATTAATCCTGCAAATGAAAAATCAGAACAAGCTTTTAAAGATAGGGTCGACTCTATATTGAGTAGGGGAGATTTACCAAATCCAAATATTTTTTAGTTTAGATTAGTTTCAACTTCAAGCATCGTCATTCTTCTTGCATTGTGATGATTGTAGTCATAATCCATTCTTCCAGAGAGGCTAAGATCAGGAAACCTTGAAAATAGCTCCTTAAGCATTACTTCCGTTTGAGATCTTACAAGTGTAACCCCAATGCAGTAATGAGGGCCTTGGCCAAAACTGATACTGTTGTCATGACTTCTGTGAATATTGAAAATATTTGCATCTTCATAAGCATGTGGATCCAATCCAGCAGTACTGGTTATTAGCTGTACCATTTCACCTTTTTTTACATTAACACCAAGGATCTCAAGATCCTCAGATGCATACCTTGCTAGCCCAGTTTTTCCAGATGATTCATAACGAAGAGTCTCTGAAATAGCATTTTGAATTAAGCCTTCATCATTTTTTAATTCAGCCAGTTGATCAGGGTGAGATAACAAAGCCCTTATTAAATAACTATGCAAGTCAACTGCAGTATCAGACCCGGCTCCTAACACCGCACCTATCAGTGCGCACATTTCCCAGTTGGATAATTTTTCGCCATCTTCCTCCGCTGTTATAAGAGTAGATAAAAAATCATCAGATGGATTCTTTCTCTTTTCGTCAATAAGCTCATTAAGAAGATCAAGTCCTGCAGGAACGCCTGCAATTGCTTCAGCTCTTTCTTCAGGGGTAAGCATTGGATTGATGCCTCTTACAACCCCGTAAGCAAGTGAATCAAAAATTGGGAATTTATCTCTTGGTATGCCTACCAAACTTGCAATGGCTTGTGTTGGAATAATTTCTGCAATTTCTGTAGCAAAATTGAATCTTTCAGGCTTACCAATTTCATCAAATCTCTCTTTAACCAGCTTTGTAAATCTAACCTTCATCTGTTGCATAATGCGTGGTGAAAATGCAGGCAATGCAAGCTTTCTAAGCCTTAGATGATTAGACCTATTTAAAAAGAATAAGTTATTGTTCATAAGCTTTTCAAAAGCATCCATATCTTCAAGCTCTTTTTTTGGTGGAGCATGCTCCCAAAGGTTAAAGTCAGTTGAAAGCCTTCTATCGAGCAGACAGTCCGTAATATTTTTATTTCCAGTAACCAACCATGCTGACCATGCATTAAACCTAGCTATTGGATATTCTTTGACTAACTTTTCAATTGTTGGTTTTGGATCATCTATGAAATTCTTTGATGATGGATCAAAGAAATGATCTACTGTAAGCTCATCTGTATTAATCATAACAACATGATAATGTATGAAAACCTTTGAGGAAAGCGGAATAAGATGTCTAGATTTGCATGGTGTTCGTCATGATAACGTTGAAATAGAACTCATCGATTTTTGTTATAAATATCAAAAACAAATCCCACTAAAAATAATTTGTGGTAACAGTAAAAAAATGATGGATATTTGCACCAAATCCCTTGGAAATCATGGAATTGACTATGATTTTCAAAGATATGGCATAATAATGGTTGTAAAAATATAATTTAATTTAATTAGTAGGGGATATATATGAATTATAAAAATTACTTTTTTTCATTTTTAGTTATTTCTTGTTTTGCCGTAACAGCTGACGAACCTGTAGGTGCTGTTCAGTCTGAAAACGCAAGTCAGAGAAGTGGTGAAGTTTCAATGACTGAGCAAAGCATGGAGGTTAGATCTGCAGGCGGCATAGAAGAAGTGGTTGTTACAGCTCAAAAAAGAGAACAATCTCTTCAAGATACTCCAATAGCACTAACAGCAATTACCGCATCAACCATTGATGATTTAGATATTAAAAACGTTGTTGATATGGCAGGCATTTCACCCAATGTTATGTTAGTTGAAACTCCATCAAATAATACATCAGCTACTATAGCAATGCGTGGTGGTGTCACAATTAACCCAGCTATTACTTGGGAGCCAACCGTTGGAGTTTACTTGGATGGTGTTTATCTTGGTAAAACACAGGGTGCTATTTTTGATGTGGTTGACCTAGAAAGAGTTGAGATATTAAGAGGCCCACAAGGAACTTTATATGGAAGGAATACTCTTGGTGGCGCTATAAATTTAATTTCACAAAGACCAAATGGTTCTGGGGTCGAGACAAAGCTTACTCTTGGAAACTATGGTCTTACTCAAGCTCAGTTTACTACTGATTTTGAGATTGCTGATGGTACTTACGGTAAATTAGTTGTAAACAGTAAAGAGCGTGATGGATATGTTCATAATGCACCTGGTCCCTACGGCGGTGCACAAGGAGTAGTTCCTTCAGCCGACCCAACAGTCAATGAATTGGATACCATTAATTCTCATGGCTTTAGATTTACAATCGCAAGAGATACTGACAACAGCTCATTTGATTTGTCAGTTGACTACAATGATCAAAGCAACACCCCACCTTTTGCACAACTTGGATACACTATACCTAATTGGAGTGCAGCATTTGGTGTCGGCGCCTCACCTGCAACTGGAGGATTAAAGTTATGGCCAATTGAGCTGTATACAAGCAAAGGCAGAGCAAAAGTTGCACATGTTAACGAAGCAGTCTTTGAGAAATCTGAAGTTAGCGGGGTTGCATTGACCTACTCAAGAGATACTAACTTAGGAACAGTTAAAGCAATATTAGCTAGGAGAGACACGGAATGGTCAGATAATCTAGACCTTGATGGTGGACCTTTCCCTATCGCAAACACATCTAGGTACACGGATTACACATCAGAAACTTTTGAGCTTCAGCTTACAGGTGAAAGAGGAAATCTAAATTATGTATTAGGTTACTATGCGCTTAAGGATGATGCTTATACCTCCAATCCTCAATTATTTTTTGGCGGTGGCACTGACATTGTGCAAAATTATTCTGGAAGTGGAGATAGCACAGCTATTTATGCTCAATTTGATCTTGCTGTAACAGATAAAACCAACGTTACTGTGGGTGTTAGAAGCACTGATGAAGATAAAGAGGGCTTCAAAGAGTATGTTGGATTAATTTCTGCTTCTGGTGAAGGTAGTTTTGATGATACAACAGGAACATTCATTGTTTCTCATGATATTAGTGAATCAGCAAATATGTATTTTAAGGTTGCTGATGGGTTTAAGGCTGGTGGATTTAATGCTGAAAGTTCAAATCCATTTGCAGCATCTACACCATATGCACCAGAAACAGTTCAATCTACAGAGATTGGATTTAAGGGAAGGTATCTAGATAATCGTGTGATGGTAAACATTGCATACTTTGATAATGAACATGAAGACATGCAAATCTCCTATTTTACTGCTGATGCAGCTGCTGCTTCTGAGGTTATCAATAATTCAGCAGATATCTCAGGTATTGAGATTGAAACAACCGCTTATCTGAATGATACAACTAAACTGATGGTTAATTACGGTAGTTTAGATGCAGAGTTCACCGGAGGTGCAGTAGCAAGCGATGGGTTTACTTTAGAGCAATTCCCATACGCTCCTGACCATACTCTATACGTATCTTTAGAAAAAGATTTTGGGCCTTACAGAATGAGACTGGATCACAGTAGAATTTCTGAGCATGCTATCTTCCCTTACAATGGAAATGATCCAAGGGCTGCACTTACAAATGTTGCTTCAAGAGGAGTAACAGACCTAAGATTGCTCATGGATCCAGCAGAAAATATCAATTTAACTTTTTGGATTAAAAATTTAACTGACAACAGTTATGTTGTTAATAATATTCCTTTTGGTCCAGGTTTTGGTCAGATAACACTTGATTATTATGGAGCACCCAGAACTGTTGGATTTGATGTTAGATATAAATTTTAATTTTTAATTTTATGAAACCAGCTTATTAATAGTAAGCTGGTTTTTTTTATGCAAAATCATTGGGAAGACATTCTTTTATTCGATGAACAACTCTCTGAAGAGGAGAGAATTATTCAGAGAAATATTCATGAATATTGTCAGAATTCACTTATGCCTAGAATTCTTGAGGCTAATCGAGACGAGGTGTTTCATAGAGAAATTTATAATGAGCTCGGTGAGCTTGGAATGCTTGGTCCCACAATTCAAGGTTATGGTTGTGCAGGTATTGGTTATGTTGCTTATGGCTTAATTACTAGAGAAATTGAAAGGGTTGATTCCAGTTACCGCTCTGCAATGAGTGTTCAATCTTCACTTTCAATGTATGCAATTTATAGATTTGGTTCAGATGATCAAAAAGAGAAGTATTTACCAGAGATGGCCAAAGGAAAATTAATCGGGTGCTTTGGTCTTACTGAGCCTGATGCGGGTTCTGATCCTGGAAGTATGAAGACTATTGCTAAAAAAGTTGATGGTGGATATAAGTTGTCTGGCTCTAAGACATGGATTACGAATGCTCCCATAGCAGATATCTTTGTTATATGGGCAAAAGATGAACAAGGTATTCTGAGGGGTTTTATTGCAGAAAAAGATGACAAAAATATAACTACTGCCAAACTGGAGGGTAAGTTTGCTCTTCGAGCGTCTACCACGGGCCAAGTTTTTATGGATGAGCTTTTTATACCAGATGAAAGGGTTTTGCCAAATGTGCAAAGCTTTAAGGGACCATTCTCGTGCCTAAATTTAGCAAGGTACGGAATTTCATGGGGAGTTATTGGGGCTGCGGAGTTCTGCTGGAAGGCTGCCAGGCAGTATACTCTTGATCGTGACCAATTTGGCGAACCGCTAGCAGCTAAACAGCTTATACAAAAAAAGCTTGCAGATATGCAGTCTGAAATTACTTTAGCATTGCAGGCCAGTTTAAGGGTAGGAAGGTTAATGGACGAAGACAAGATGATCCCAGAAATGATCTCGCTTGTAAAAAGGAATAATTGTGGAAAAGCATTAGAAATTGCTAGAGCTGCTCGTGATATGCATGGAGGTAATGGTGTTATTGATGAGTATCATGTAATAAGGCACACCATGAATCTTGAAGCAGTGAATACATATGAGGGCACTCATGACGTCCACTCACTTATTTTAGGTAACTTTCAAACCGGAATATCAGCTTTTAAATAAAAAATGGCAGAAAAATATTCAGAATCCTCAGCTAAGTTTGGTAAATTCCTTATTAGAATATTTTCAAAGCTTCAAGCACCCGTCTTCTTGATGTCAAAAGGGAAGATATGGAATAAGTGGCCTGGTGGCTTTCCGGTCATGGTTGTAAAAACTGTTGGTGCAAAAACAAAAAAAGTTAGAAATATTCCCCTAATACATGTTCACAAGGATGGGAATCCGATTTTAGTTGCCTCACTAGGAGGAATGCCAAAAAATCCAAGTTGGTATTACAACGTTAAAGCTAATCCAAAAGTTGAAGTAATGACTCGGAACAGTCATGGAACTTTTATTGCAAGGCAAGTGTCAAAAGATGAAAAATCAACACTCTGGCCAATTATTTGTGAGACATATCCCGACTATCAAACCTATCAAAATAACACTGATAGAGATATCCCAGTGTTTATTTGTGATCCTGCGTAAATGTAAAGTATACTTTACATCCAAAATTTATGAGTATAATAAAAACCGAAAATTTGGTACGTCACTTTACTGTTGGAACTCAAACTGTTGAAGCTCTAAGAGGAGTTTCACTTGATATCGATAGAGGAGAATTTGTAGCAATAATGGGCCCATCAGGTTCAGGTAAATCTACTTTAATGAATATCATTGGATGCTTGGATAGTCCTACCAGCGGAACATACCACCTAAACAATAAAAATGTAAGCACGCTCGATGATGATGCACTCGCATTAATTAGGAATCATGAGATTGGATTTGTATTTCAAAATTTCCATTTATTGGCAAGAAACACAGCTTTAGACAATGTCATGTTGCCACTAAAATATGCAGGAATAGATAAGTCTGAGCAAGAAGAAATTGCTATGGAGGTAATAAAATCAGTTGATCTTGAATCTAGGGCTCATCACCAACCTTCAGAATTATCTGGAGGCCAACAACAAAGAGTTGCCATTGCAAGAGCATTAGTTAATAAGCCATCCATTCTCTTTGCTGATGAACCTACTGGAAATCTTGATAGCAAGACGGGTGATGATGTTATGAATCTCTTTACAAATTTTCACAAACAAGGCCAAACCATTATTGTAATTACTCATGAAATAGAGGTTGCAAATCAAGCTGAGAGAATAATATCTATAAAAGACGGTAAAATATTTGAGGATCAAAAGGTATTAAAATGAAGTACAGAATATTATCTTTGTTAATAATTACAATTTTCCTTGTAAGTTGTGGGGGTGGCTCCAGTGCCGAAGAGGAGTTTAAGTTCTATTCAAAAAAAGAGGTTGATACGCAACAGCTTGATTTAACCGTTGAAGCTTCAGGGACTGTTGAGGCAATTTCTTCTATTGAGATTAAGTCTAAAGCCTCTGGAGAGATATTATATTTGGGTGCAGAAATAGGAGACTACATAGAAAAAGGTCAAGTGTTAGCAAGAATTGATCAAAGGACGCCAAAAAATAATCTTGAGCAAGCGTCTGCTGATTTAGACGTAGCAAAGGTAAGGTTACAAAATGCTGAAAGCCAATTTCTTAGATCAGAAACACTCCACAAGGAGGGGAGCATTTCTGATAAAGCTTTTGAAGATGCTCAAGAATCTTTTTCTTCAGCAAAATCTCAATACGTAAGATCTAATGTTTACTTAGAAAATGCAAAAATAGCGCTTGATGATACCCTCGTTCGATCACCAATTAGTGGAACGATTATTTCAAGAGCAGCAGAAGTTGGCCAAGTTATCACTTCTCCAACCTCAGCAGTGGGTGGAGGAACTCTTTTAATGGAAATGGCTGATTTAAATCAAGTAAGAGTTAGAGCACTGATTGATGAGATAGATATTGGCAAGATTACTATTGGTCAGGAAGTTACCTTGAAAGTTTCAGCTTATAGGGATAAAAAATTTACAGGAATAGTTTCAAAGATCGAGCCACAGGCAAAAGAGGAGCAAAACGTTACTACCTTCCCCGTATTGATTGATATTAAAAATGAGAATAATTTGCTACTAATCGGGATGAATACCGATGTTGAAATTGAAATTTTAAATGAACAAGTTGCTCTAGCACTCCCTTCAGGATCTCTTAGAACAAGAAGAGATGTTACGACAGTTGCACTGCTCTTAGGGCTTGATGATGATCAAATCAATTCATTTCTCGAAAATAAAGTTGAAGGTGAAGGCTTTACTTCTTTTATAGTTTTTAAAGACACAAATAAAGGACCACAAATGCAATGGGTTAAGATTGGCAAAACTGATCTTAACTATGTTGAGCTTAAAGAGGGGCTTAATAAAAATGACATTGTTTATGTCTTACCAAGTGAGGGGTTAATTAAATCGCAACAAAGGTTCTCAGAACGCTTACGTAATAGGTTCAGTTAATGCTTGTTCAGGAATCTATAGGTACCGCAGTCGATGCAATTAAAGCTAATAAATTAAGATCAATTTTAACAACGCTTGCCATTATTATTGGTACTGCAGCGGTGATTGCTATGGTGGCCATGGGTTCAAGTGCTCAACAGGCGCTTAATGACTCGATTACTGACCTTGGAGCAAGAACAATATATGTTTATCCGAGCTCTTCTAGACAAGGAGCAACAAATACAAGCAAGGTCCCGTTAGATATTAAAGATGCCATCGCTCTTTCAAAGGACGGAGAAATACCTTGGCAGATTGCTCCTGAGATTCGAGGTTCAAAACAAGTTAAATTCAAAAGTGAGAATGCAAGCTTACAAATTGTTGGCAGTACGCCAGATTTTTTTTCTATCCGTGGGTATGAACTAGATTCTGGTAAAACTTTTACTGAAAATGACAGTTTAGCCAGAAAAAGGGTTGTTGTGTTAGGCTCAAAAGTTGCTAACGAACTTAAAACATCATCCAGAGCTCTTCTAAACAACGAAATATTAATTAATAATATTTCATTCAAAGTCATTGGCACAATTAAGGAAGAGGGCGCAGGCTGGGGACCTAATCCTGATGAACAAATTTATACACCTTTATATACTGCCTCTGATCGGATTTTTGGAAGAGAGACAATTGGATCCATTAATGTAAATTTCCCCGTAGAGTACTCTACAGAAGAAGTGATGATTGCTATCGAAAGGATTCTTAGGAGAGAACATGACATTGGGCCCGGTGAAACTAATAATTTTAGTATTAGAGACTGGGGCCAAGCACTAGATCTTCAAAGGCAAGCTACGTCTATCTTTTTTGCTTTAATTATTGGTATTGCTTCAATAAGTCTTTTAGTAGGCGGTATTGGAGTGATGAATATTATGTTAGTTTCAGTGACAGAGAGGACTAGGGAAATTGGTTTAAGGAAGGCGCTAGGCGCTACTCAAAATACAATATTGCTTCAGTTTATCATCGAAGCAATCACATTATGCTTAATTGGAGGTTTTATCGGAGTTATTCTTGGAACCTCAATATATTTTCTAATAGCTTTTTTACAAGAATGGCCAATAGTATTTCCTCTAACCGCGATAATCGGCTCAGTGACCTTTTCTGCAATGGTAGGACTATTTTTTGGAATTTGGCCTGCTAGAAGAGCAGCGAAACTTGATCCAGCAATATCACTAAGGTACGAATAGATGAAAGTTGCTCAATTACTTCCAGAATTAAATTTTGGAGGTGTTGAACGTGGAACAATAGATCTTGCCAATTTTTTAGTTTCTCAAGGTCATGATGCTGTTGTTATTTCCGCAGGTGGAGTTCTTGAAAGGGAATTAGACACCGAGGTAAAAAGTTTACAAATTCCTATTTCAAAGAAATCCTTATCTGCTTTGATGCAGTTTAAAGCTCTTAAGAAAATTCTTCTTGAAGAGAAACCAGATATTGTTCATGTTCGATCAAGATTTCCAGCCTGGATATATCTTTTGGCTACAAGAGGAATGCCAAATCATCAAAAACCTGTCTTAGTGTCTACCTTTCATGGTCTTTACAGCAAGCCATGGTATAGCCAATCAATGGCTAAAAGTGATTCAATTATTAGTATTTCTAAAACTGTAAAGCAATACATTAAAGACAATTACAGAATTTCAAATCAAAATATAGTCAATATTTACAGGGGTTGTGACACAGAAAAATTTAATCAAGTTCCTTTAGAAACTAGCTGGCTTGATAAATGGTTTGCAGACTTTCCGCAAACAACAAATAAAAAAATCTTATTGATGCCTGGTAGGATCACTTCATGGAAGGGCATTGAAACGTTTATTAAACTAATCCACAGGTTGAAAGACCCATCATTGATCGGCATTGTCATTGGGCCTGTTGCAAAGAATAAAAAAGCTTATTTTGAAAAGCTCAAAACGTTGGCATCAGATCTTAATTTGGATGACACTAAAATTTTATTTTGTGATGGCAGACCTGATATTGAAAATGTATATAAAATTTCATCTATTGTTTTTAACTTATCTTCAAAGGCTGAACCGTTTGGGAGAACAATGATTGAAGCTGCTGCTTGCGGCAGTTCGGTGGTTGGATGGGATTATGGGGGAGTAAAAGAGTCCCTATCTCTTCTTCAATCTAATGGCCTTGCTAAACTTAATTCAATGGATGATTTAGAAGTTAAAGTAAGAGGTTTATTAGAGGTTCCAGATGAGTTAATTTTAAATAAAGAGTTCACAAAAGAGCATCAAACCAAGGCAACTCTAAAAGTCTATAAGGAATTGCTTAAAACCGAATCGTAAATTTTACCAACCCTTTTTGCAGAGCTTTCTACTGTATAGGATTCAAATATTCGCTCCTTAATTGCACTCACATCAATATTTTTTGCTAGGGGCACAAAACTTCGTATTAAAGAAATAATCTCTTCTTCATTATTGGGATCAGCTAAGACCTCTTGCGGAAATAATTCACTCATAATGCCTACATTGGTTCCAAATACCGGTAAGTTAAACGCTGCTGCCTCTAGAGCCACCCTAGGCCCTCCCTCTCTTGAACTAGTGATAATTAAGGCTTTTGCTCTTCTATAAATATTACCCAGTTCCTGAGAATTAACCTCTGATCTGATGGTGATTTGATCAGCTAGGTTGTTATCTTTAATGATAGTTAGCAAGTTATTCTTTTCTAAACCATCTCCGATGATTTCAAGTTTTTCATCGATACCTTTCCATGCGTGAATTAATAAATCAAATCGCTTGATTTTTTCCAGTCTTCCAACTGCAATAAAATTTCCGTCTCTTGAGGAATCAAGTATTTCTAATTTGGGATTTACCCAATTACCTATTACCTCTGCAGCAGGATAAGTTTTTTTTAAAAGCTCATTTACAATAATTGTTTTTCTAAAGCCATTTGTAGCAACAGGTCTTTTTTTATTAGCATGAACTGTTGCAATTAACTCTACCCTTGTAATCCAGCTTACCCAACGACCCAAGAGGATTGATTTTGAACCATGGCAGTGAAGTATTTGAATTTCATGATCTTTTATTAATTTTCGTAGTTTGAAAAGAGCAAAGAGATTGAACCTGAATTTATTAGGAAATACTTGAAATCTATGATTTTGAAAATGAGGTTCTAACTTTCTATCTGCAAAGACATAAAGATCATAATCAGAGTTATTTGCTAGTGTTAATGTCAATTCATGAACATGTTGCTCAATGCCTGAAAAATTTTTGCTACAAATTAAATGCGCAATGTTATTCATTTATTATTCTTTTAATTTTGAAAGCAATTTTCTCGACTTCAGCTAATGGTTCAAAACCTGGATTTGGAGATATCATATGACTAATCTCACCCGATTGATTAAGTACATCTCTTTTTTGAACAATACCAATGCGTTTTTCATCAAGTAATTCATTGTTAATTCTTTGATGCTTATTACTTTTATTCCCGAACCAAGGTTTTTTAGAGGATTTGCTGGTTTGCAATAAATAAGTATCACCGTAACTGGATAGACTCTCAAATATCATATTAATGCTGTCGGGTGTGATGAATTTCTTTGAAGCCGATACAAGGTTGCTGTTAAAAAAATTAAAATCAGTATCCTTAGAGTCATGCAGTTTAATATTTTCAAAACATGAAATTTCAGACCATACATCATCGGGGGTTCTTCTCGAATTAAAAATAGAAATTTTAAACTGTTGATGAGTATCAATAATGTACTTTAAATTATCTATTAATGTACTTTTTTCAAACGGCACATTTTTTATTGGGCCGCCAATGCACACAACAACTTTATTATTTTCAGGTTTAAGAAGGGATGTTTTACAGAGACTACCTTTAAATAACAAAGAGTTTATTGGCATCTTTCTGTCGTGGTAGTCATGTTCTGGGGCTACAACTAGATCAAACTTTTTAGCATTAAAAGTTGGCCTCAGAACAGCGATAAGAGTAGTGTCATGAGAGTCAGAGAGAAGTTTTTTTTGTTGCAGTAATGCTTTATGCGCTCTATGCCCAACCCCTATTAAGATCAGTCTATTTGAGCTTGGTTTAAGTTTGTCTAAGTTATCTATAGAGTATTCTGACGAAGTACAATCAAGCTCATTAACAAGCGATTCTAAGAGAATATTTCCTTGGTTAGAATGACCTGGTCTTTGGTCAAATATGTGAATAATTTCCATAAAATTCTTAAATCTTTATTTTACTAACGTCTTAAATTAAGCCTACTATTCTACTATGCCCAAACTCAAGTTTCGCTCGATATTCCTCTCAGATATTCATTTGGACTAAAAAATTTCCTTTGTCTGTCTGTATAGACTTTGCATCTATCTTTACTTGAGATAAAGTTGCAGAACAATTTAAAAATGTATTAGTTCCAAATAGCCTTGAATCAAGTTACAAAAACAGCTCGAGACCTTATCTCTCAATATGGAGATGATGCTGAATCCATAGCGATGCTTAGAGCGGCTGAATATGCTGCAAACCTAAATCATTCCGAATGGAAAATATGGGAAGAGGTTCTTCGTATGGTTATTGATTTACAAAATGCAAATCATCTAGATAGTTAATGTTTTTCTTACCTCTTTTTGATGATAATCCAATAAAAAAAATACCTTGGGTAACTTATACAATTATTGGCTTAAATATATTGGTATTTTTATTTCAGTCTAGTCTTAGCAGTAGTGATCTAGAAATATTTTTTAAAGAAAATGGATTTATTTCCAGAGAATTTTTCTCAAACTCAAGTTTGCTTTATTCAAATCTATATACATCCTTATTTATTCATGGGGGATTTTTTCATTTATTCTCAAATATGCTCTATTTATGGATTTTTGGAGATAATATAGAAGCTGAACTTGGATCGATTAAGTTTCTTATCTTTTACTTGGTCTGTGGCGTCATAGCTTCTCTAGCCCAAGGAATCGTAGACCCTGATAGCTTAATACCTTTAATAGGCGCAAGCGGCGCAGTTGCCGGAATACTCGGTGCATATTTGATTTTATATCCGAGTGCAAATGTAAGAGTTTTTGTTTGGATTTTTATTTTTATCCAAATTATCAATGTCCCCGCAGGAATAGTTTTAGCAATATGGATTATTGGTCAGTTTTTTTCATTGGGATCCTCTATGTCCGATGGTGTTGCCTACATGGCACATGTTGCTGGATTCATGAGTGGTCTCATGTACATGTTTTTATTTAGGAAACGAGATAAAGTTCAATCTACACATCACTCAAGGCCTTTTACAAGAACTTCTTTCAAGGAAGCCTATGATCAAAAGATTTATGATCGATCAAAATCAAAAGGCATTAAGGATTACAACTAATATTTTTTATGAAATCATCTTTTATCAAAACACCAATTGGAAACTTTTTAGCTCATTTCAAGGATAGATACCTTATAAAATTAGAGTTGGTTAATTCAGATAAAAAATTATTTCTTGATCAAAATCTTCAAGAAACTATTAACCAGCTAATTAAAGGCAAGATTTCAGTTAACGAACTTCCTCTAAATATTAATGAATTAGAAGGGACTGAATTCCAAAAAAAAGTCTGGAAATCTCTTACTAAAATAAAATACGGAGGAACATCTTCTTATAAGGAAATAGCAGTATCCATTAATAATCCAAGTGCTGTTAGGGCAGTTGGCTCAGCATGTAGATTAAATCCAATTCCGCTTATAATTCCATGTCATAGAGTATTAAGAACTGATGGAAGTATCGGTAAATATGCTTTTGGAAAAAAAAATAAATACAAACTTTTAAAGCTAGAGTGTTATGAATCTCGAAACAGAAATAAGAAATAAAGTCATTGAAAAATTTCCCAATGCTATCTTAAATCTAAAAAATGAAAGTCATATGCATTCGGTTCCAGAAAATTCTGAAACTCACTTTAAGTTAATTATTGCAGATGATTCATTCATTGATACTCCCAGGGTTTTAAGGCATAAAATGGTCTTTTCTCAGCTTGGAGATTTAATGCAAAAATTTCATGCTCTTGCACTTCATTGTTATACACATGAAGAGCTTTCAAAATTAGAATCTGAGCCTGAATCACCCGAGTGTGTAAAAAAATGATAATTTTTAAACAAGTTATCCAAAGACCAGTTTTAGGTTTGCTGATGCTTTTGCTTGGACTGCTTCTTCTATTACCTGGACTGCAGAATTTTAAGCTTGATGCATCCTCAGAAGCATTGGTTATTCAGGGTGATGAGGCATTTAAAACTTACAGAGAAGTTGGCAATACATTTGGTAATTCAGATTTTTTAATTGCAACCTTCACTCCAAATAATGATCTATTTGATCAACAAACATTATTAGTTATTAAAAACCTAGAATCACAATTATTAGATTTAGAGGGCGTTTCTTCAGTTCTCTCTTTATTGGATGCACCTATTTTCTTTCAGCCAAGAGTGGAGCTCAGTGAGATAGCAGATAACTTAAAGACGCTTGAAGATCCTGCTGTAGATATTCAGCTTGCTAAAGAAGAAATTCTTGATAATCCCATCTACTCAGAATTAATAATAAGTCCTGATGGAAAAACCACTGCTTTACAAATAGTGTTAGAAGAAAATCCAGAATACAGACCATTAATAAATAAAAGATATGAATTACTGGATAAAGTTAAAACACCTAGAGTTCAAGATGAGATAGATGAAATAAATTTTGCTATTTCTGAGATCAATGATCAGGAGTCAATAAAACAAAAGCAATTAATTGAAAACGTAAGATCAGTTTTAGATGAATTTAGGTCTGAGGGGACAATTTTCCTTGGTGGAGCATCAATGATTGCGGTTGATATGATGTCATTTATAGAATCTGATCTTAGGGTCTTTGGAATAGCAGTTGCAATTTTGTTTGGTCTTTTGCTGTTCACATTTTTTGGAAAAATTAGCTATGTATTCCTGCCGCTTTCAAATGCTATAGTGGCCACCATTTTTACTGCTTCTTTTCTAGGTTTGGCTGGGTGGAAAATTAGTGTTGTTTCATCCAACTTTATTGCTCTTTTATTAATTCTTACTATCTCGTTAACTGTTCACGTTTTAGTAAGATTTAATGATGTTAGGCATGAGATGAATTCAGTGGATGATGCTATAGCAGAGGCATGCAAGCAAATGTTGTTTCCATGTTTTTTTGCTGCATTTACCACCGCAGTAGCCTTTATCTCGTTAATTTTTGGAGAAATTAAACCCGTAATAGAGTTTGGGAAGATGATGGCGGTCGGTATGGTTTTTGCTTTTGTACTAACCTTTACTTTTTTACCAATGATGATGAAGATTTTAATCAACAGTAAAGCAAATGAGCCTGATTGGATTCAATCTGTACCAGTTTTATTATCCAAATTTAGTCATTCTTCAAAGAATGGAATTTTTTTGGTATCTATCTTTTTAATGTGCGCATTAGTGTATGGGTTTTCACTTCTAAAAGTTGAGAATAGGTTCATCGATTATTTTTCAGATGATACTGAGATTTATCAAGGAATGTACTTGCTTGATAAAGAACTTGGAGGGACGGCAACTTTAGACATTGTTATTGATGCTCCAAAGGAATCAGCTGAAGTTATCAGTCTGGATGATGATTTATTTGATGATGATCTTTTTGAGGATGATTCAAGCGAAGCATCTGGATACTGGTGGAATTCTTTTACTTTGAAGCGACTTGAAGACATTCATGATTATTTGGATAGCACTCCAGAAATAGGAAAAGTTTTAAGTGTTGCAAGCGGAATAAAAATGGCACGACTTATCAATAATGGGAAAGATCTCAATGATCTTGAATTAGCATTATTAAGATCTGTTTTGCCTGAAGATCTCAAGGAGTCTCTTTTATATTCATATATAAATCAAGACGACACACAGGTCAGGATCTCAACACGCGTTTATGAAACTTCAAATAGCCTTAATAGAAACCAACTAATAGATAATGTTTCAAATGATCTGCAGGAGAAATTTGAATTAGGAGAGGATCAATTTAGAATTACCGGTCTTGCAGTTCTTTACAACAACATGCTGCAGTCGTTATTTGATTCTCAAATTAAATCTTTGGGTATTGTTTTTGGGGTGATATTGTTTATGTTTTTGGTAATATTTAGATCAATCAAAGTTGCAGTTATTGGACTGATCCCAAACATCTTAACTGCATCAAGCGTTCTTGGATTACTTGGAATTCTATCAATACCATTGGACATTATGACCATCACTGTCGCTGCGATCAGTGTTGGCATGGCAGTGGATAATACAATTCATTACTTGTATAGATATAAGGCTGAAATTTCCAATGGAGTAGCGCCAAGTGATGCAATTCTCAAATCGCATACCACTATTGGAAGAGCTATCTTGTATACAGCACTGACAATTTCTATTGGATTCCTAATTTTTAGCTTTTCAAACTTTTCTCCAACGGTTTTATTTGGAACTTTTACTTCATTAGCAATTTTTACCTCATTAGTGGCAACATTAATATTATTACCACTTTTGCTACAATCTTTTAAAGCATTTGATTCATAGGGCAGATAAATGAGCGGACCACTAAAAGGGACAACCATCATAGAATTTTCAGGAATTGGTCCAGGACCTTTTTGCGGGATGGTATTAGCTGATTTGGGTGCCGAAGTGATTAAGATAGATAGGGCCTCATCATTAGGCAAAGGCAATGAATTAGACTTCCAAAGCCGATCAAAATATTCAATAACAGCAGACCTGAAGAAGCCTGATGCTATTGATGAAATAAAGAAATTATTATCTCAAGCAGACGCATTATTCGAAGGTTTTCGTCCGGGTGTAATGGAAAGACTAGGCCTTGGACCAGAGGAAGTCTTAGATATAAATCCAAATATTGTCTATGGAAGAATGACCGGTTGGGGACAAACGGGTCCTTTAGCAAATTCAGCTGGACATGATTTGAATTATATAGCTCTTACAGGAGCACTAGACTCTATAGGCCGCAAAGGTGAAAGCCCGCCACCGCCATTAAATTTAATTGGTGATTATGGCGGAGGAGGCATGTTTCTTGCATTGGGTATCCTAGCTGGCATATTAAATGTTAAAAATGGTGGTAAGGGTCAAGTTGTTGATGCTGCAATGGTTGATGGCGCCTCACTTTTAATGACGATGTTTTACTCTTTTGACGCTTCAGGTTTTTGGAAACAAAGCAAAGAGTCTAATTTGCTTGATGGTGGAGCTCATTTTTATGACACTTTTGAATGTAAAGACGGCAAGCATATGTCTGTTGGGTCAATCGAACCACAATTTTATGAAATTCTTATCGATAAGCTTGAATTAGATAAAGATTATTTTGGCAATCAAATGGATCAGAGTAAGTGGTTTGAATACAAGGAAGTAATCAAAGATCGTTTTAAAACAAAGACTCGCGATGAGTGGGCAAAGATTTTTGAAGGAACCGATGGTTGTGTTGCTCCAGTTTTAAGCATCGCAGAAGCTCCACATCACCATCATCTCAAAGATAGAAATACTTTTATTGAATTGGATGGACACTTTCAACCTGCACCAGCGCCAAGATTTTCCCTCACGAAAGAATCTGTTAAGCACGGACCTCCAAAATGTGGTCAGGATAATGCCGCCATATCAAAAAAATTTAAACTTGATGAATCTAAGTTAAGTTAAAAAATTTTATTGCATTGTTGTATGTTTCGGTCGCTATCTCATCGATACTATAATTTGTAAGAGACGAAATTTCTGCTGCAATATGGGGCAAGTACTTTGGCAAATTAATATTTTTACTGGGTCTCGGTTTTAAATTTCTTGGAATTAGGTACGGAGCATCAGTTTCAATCATTAATTTTTCGAGAGGAATATTTTTTATAGAAGCTCTTAATTCTTGATTTCTTCTTTCATCACAAATCCATCCAGTCAGTCCAATATATGAACCAAGTTCCAAGTATTCATCCAGTTCTCTTTGTGTGCCCGTAAAGCAATGGACCACAAGACTTGAAAGCTCTGAATGGTAGTTACGAAGTATTTTTAAAAAATCATCATGCGAGTCTCTTTGATGAAGGAACACCGGCAGCTCTAAATCAATTGCGGCTTGGAGTTGGATTTCAAAAGCATGCATCTGTTCCTCGGGTGTTGAAATATTTCTAAAATAATCTAGCCCAATCTCGCCAATTACATTTGGATTGTAATTACTTACGAGCTGAAGAAACTCATTTTTTGTGAGCTCGCTAAGTTGACTTGCATGATGAGGGTGCACACCATAGGTTGGGGCAAGATCATCAGGGTATCTTTTTACAAGAGAGGCTATTTTGCTAAAGTCTTCTAATTCAGCTGAAATTAATCCGAGTTTATTAACATTGACCAGCTTGGCTTCACTAATTACATCATCAATATTTGGCAAAATAGATTCATGCGTTAAATTACAGGCTATATCAAAGAATTCAGGCATTTGAATAAAGTATCCTTTACAATAACAGTCTTTTAAATATTTATTATGAATCATTTTCTGCAATTTCAGAAAGCAATATCTATTGAACAAAAGTCGGATAATTTGTTTGAATTTACGCCGGATAAAAAATATTCAGTTGGCGCTACTCCTAACGGCGGATATCTTGCAGCCGTTATGCATAAGGCTTTGGTAAGCGTACTTCCACACAGCTGCTCAATTAATTCAAATGTATGGTATCTAGATAGAACTGATCACCAGCCTGTAGATATCAAGGTAACACCGATACGAATAAGCAAAGGTACCTCTGTTGGAGATGTTGAACTTATTCAAGGAGATAAGATTACCTGTAAAATGACTGGGATCTGTACGGACCTAGATAAACTATCAGGCTACTCAGATCTTCAAACACCATTACCGAGAATTTTTCATCAATCAAATCATGATTCATATGTGCCAATGAATTACGATTCATTGCAAAAAGGATTTACACCAGAATTTGTAAAACAATTAAGCTTATCGGTTCATCCCGATCATGTTTGGTGGTCAAGGGATTCTCATGGAGAAGGTTATGATGCAAGATGCTCAGGTTTTGTAGAGCTAGAGGGCGATCTACCGGACCAATTTGCATTATCTTATTTAGCAGATATTTTACCGCCTGTTGTTACAAACAAATATGGACCACTCGGATGGATACCCACGCTCACCCTTACAACAAGCATCAAGCAATTACCCTCGACGCAAAAGGTTTTTATTGATGCGATTGCTACAGACTTAAATAAAGGATATTTTGAACAAAACTTATCAATGTGGGATCTAAATGAAAATCTTGTTGCAACAAGCAAGCAAATTGCTAAAGTTTTAAAATCAAATGAAAGATTGAGAAAAAATTAACTAAGGAAAAAAATATGAAATTTAAAGGTACTAAAAATTATGTTTCAACTGATGATTTGAGTATGGCCGTAAATGCATCGGTTACCCTTGAAAGACCTCTCATAATTAAGGGTGAGCCTGGTACAGGCAAAACATTGCTTGCGATTGAGGTAGCAAAATCTCTAAAAATGGATCTGATTGAATGGCATATCAAATCCACAACCAAGGCATCTCAGGGCTTATATGAATATGATGCTGTAACTAGACTTCGAGATTCTCAATTAGGTGATGAAAGAGTTAAAGATATTAAAAATTACATTAAGAAAGGGAAGTTATGGGAAGCTTTTGAATCAGATAAACAGGTAGTTTTGCTCGTAGATGAGATTGATAAGGCAGATATTGAGTTCCCTAATGATCTGTTACAAGAACTAGATAGAATGGAGTTTTATTGTTATGAAACTGGTGAAACCATTAAAGCTAAAAAGAGACCCATTATCATTATCACATCAAATAATGAGAAGGAGCTGCCAGATGCATTTTTAAGACGATGCTTCTTTCACTATATTCAGTTTCCAGATAGACCTACTATGGAGGCTATAGTTGATGTCCACTATCCAAAAATAAAGAAAAAATTAGTCAAAGATGCATTGGATATCTTTTTTGATATAAGGAAAATTCCCGGAATGAAAAAGAAACCCTCTACGTCAGAATTGATTGATTGGCTGAAATTACTTTTATCAGATGAGATTCCTGATGAAATCTTGAAAAATGCTGATAACTCTAAAGCCATACCGCCGCTTTATGGTGCTTTGTTAAAGAATGAACAAGATGTTCATTTGCTTGAGAGGCTTGCTTTTATGACCAGGAGAGAGCAGTCAAATAAATAATGCTAATTAATTTATTCAATACGGTTCGTTCTTCAGGAGTGCCTTGTACTTTAAGAGAGCTTTTAGACCTCTTAGGAGCGCTAGAAAATAGATTGGCCTACGCAAATTTGGATGATTTTTATCATTTATCTAGAGCAATTCTTGTAAAAGATGAAAAGCACTACGATAAGTTTGATAAGGCTTTTGAAATATACTTTAAAGGGATTGAAACCCTAGAGGACATTTTTCAAGCACTTATTCCTGAGGATTGGCTTAGAAAAGCGTTTGAGAAAGAGCTTGATCCTGAAGAATTAAAAAAAATAAAATCCCTTGGCGGCCTAGATAAACTCCTTGAAGAATTTAAAAAGAGAATGGAAGAACAAAAAGAAAGGCATGAAGGTGGCGATAAATGGATTGGTACAAATGGGACTTCTCCATTTGGTAATAACGGACAAAATCCAGAAGGGATTAGAGTAGGTGGTGAGGGTGGCCAAAAGAAAGCTGTAAAAGTGTGGGAGCAAAGGCAATACCAAAATTTAGATGACTCAGCAGAGATAGGCACACGTAATATCAAAATGGCCTTGAGAAGGCTAAGAAAGTTTGCTCGACATGGCAACGATCTTGAACTTGATATGAATGGCACCATTAGATCAACTGCCAAAAATGGTGGGATTCTTGATATTAATATGATTCCAGAAAGATCAAATAACGTGAAAGTTCTTATCTTTTTTGATGTGGGTGGTTCCATGGACCCTTTTGTGAAGCTATGTGAAGAATTATTTTCAGCAGTTAAGACAGAATTTAAACATTTACATTACTATTATTTTCATAACTGCATCTATGAAACTGTTTGGAAAGATAATCGAAGAAGATCTCAAGAACGTTTTTTTGTTCAAGACATCATTAATAAATATACACCTGACTATAAATTAATTTTTGTTGGAGATGCGACTATGGCTCCCTATGAAATTACTAATGCTGGAGGCAGTATTGAGCATTGGAATGAAGAGCCAGGTGGAGTTTGGGTTAAACGCCTGTGCGAGCATTTTTCGAATGTTGCTTGGTTGAATCCTGTTCAAGAGGATCATTGGGACTACACTTCATCGGTTTGTTTAATTCGTGATCTTGTTGAACATAGAATGTTTCCGCTTACATTAAAAGGCCTTGAGGAGGGCATGAGCAATCTTTCTAAATGAATAATTCAATTAGCAACGGTATTAAATGGGGGCCGTTTACATTAAGAATTCCATTTATTCATATTAAATTTAGAAGCGGAGAATTTCTTCAAGGCTTGGTTATCAGCGGTGCTACAGCTTTTGCAGCTGCACCCCTTGGTATGCAGCTAGGCCTAACCTTTGAAGAAGCTGTGGCATTAAGCCTCATAGCTGGAACTTTAATATCTGCGGGACCAATTATATTTGGAGAACCTATGGCACCTGGATGGGTTACTCCGGCTGTTCCACTTGTGATGGGGGCTTTGGCAACAGCAGGAATGTATGGCATACAACCTTGTGTTGAAGGAGTATGTCAATACAACCCTGATAGCTTCAGATTTCTTGCCGCGATGTGTATTGAATTTACGATTCTAATCTTGGTACTTGGTATTACAGGGATGGGAAAAAAGCTTGTTGAAATAATTCCAAGAGGACTGAAGGCTGGAATTATTTTAGGAGCTGCACTTGCGGCGTTTTATCAAGTGTTTTTCAAAGATTTTGATGCCTATATGGCCCAGCCAATCTCAATGACCACTGCAATCGTCTTGTGTGTGATTACTACATTTTCAAATCCATTTAAAAGATTAGCAACAAAATCAAGAGTATTCTCTGTACTCGGATCATTGGGATTGCTACCTGGATTTGTAGTAGCTGGTCTAGTTGCTTATTTTTTAAATGAAGTACAGTTTAATATTGAATGGGGATTTAAAATTCCAGCTGTTCTTAGCTTGATTGAGAAAACCTCTCCGCTTTATCTTGGTTTTCCAGACTTAAATATGTACATCGATGCCATTCCACTAGTTTTAATTGGTTACATGCTTTTATTTGGAGACCTTGTAACTGGAACTGAAGTGCTTAAGGATGCGCAAAAGAGTAGACCTGATCAAACTTTACCAATCGATTTAAACAGATCTCATTTATCAGTAGGAATTAGAAACCTGCTGGGTATATTCATCAATCCATTTTTCCCAACTCAGGGTGCATTATGGACAGGTGTTCATGTAGTTGTAGCAGACAGGTGGAAACAAGGCCCAAAAGCAATGCCTTCAATATTTGATGGTATTGGATCATATTATTTGATGGGCATACCTTTCTTATACTTCACATTACCTTTTGTAACTTTAATGCAACCACTTATGGTGATGGCCCTAACATTAACTCTAATACTGACAGGGTTTGCTTGTGCTTACATTGCAATGTCAATTCCAAAAAAAGATTCTGAGATGGCTACTGCTTTATTGATAGCATTCTTTATAACTTTTTATAGTGCTTGGATTGGTTTGGTTGTTGGGATCATTTTGTCTTTATTGGTTGATGGTTATGAAAAAGATGCTGAAGCATAAATGACTGATCTCGCATTAAAAATTTCATCCTTACAAAAGAAATATGCATCAGGTGTTAAAGCATTAGATGGTATAGATCTTGAGGTAAAAAAGGGTGATTTTTTTGCCTTGCTTGGTCCAAATGGAGCAGGAAAATCATCAACAATTGGAATTATTTCTTCCCTTGTAACCAAGACATCAGGAAGCGTAAAAATTTTTGATATTGATATTGATGTCGATTTTAATGAAGCAAAACGAAAACTGGGTGTAGTCGCTCAAGAAATCAATTTCTCACCTTTTGAAAAGGTAGAGGACATAGTAATTACTCAAGCAGGATATTATGGAATCTCTGCATCACAAGCCAAACCAAAAACTGAAACAACACTAAAGAGACTTGGTCTTTGGGAAAAGAGATCTGAACAAGCAAGGAATCTATCAGGTGGCCTCAAAAGAAGACTTATGATTGCAAAGGCATTAATTCATGATCCTGAATTGTTAATTTTGGATGAGCCTACTGCTGGTGTAGATATTGAGTTAAGAAGAGGGATGTGGGATTTTATCTCTGAAATAAACAATCAAGGCACAACTATTATCCTTACCACTCATTACCTTGAAGAAGCTGAACAATTATGCAAAAACATAGCAATTATTGACAAGGGAAAAATCGTAGAAAATACATCCATGAAAGAACTTCTCTCAAAACTTGATGTTCAGAGCTTTGTTCTTGATTTAAACCAACCCTTGAATAATTCACCAAGTATATCGGGATACACAATGACACTTTCAGATCCGAGTACTTTAGTTGTTGCAATTGAAAAAGATAAGTCAATAAATGAATTTTTTGCAGAATTATCAAAAATAGGAATTTCAGTTAAGTCTATGCGCAATGAATCTAATAGACTGGAAGAATTATTTATGGAAATAGTTAAATCAAATGACTAGAAATAAAGAGATACTCAATTCTTTGATCACGCTTACAGTAAGAGAGGTAAGAAGATTTTTAAGAATTTGGGTCCAAACCCTAGTTCCTCCAGCGGTCACAATGTCGCTTTATTTTGTAATTTTTGGATCTTTAATTGGTCCTAGAATTGGAGAGATGAATGGCCTTGATTATATTCAGTTTATGATCCCTGGCTTAGTGATGCTATCAGTTATAACAAGTTCCTATGCTAATGTTGTATCTTCTTTTTTTGGAGTTAAATTTCAAAGATCTATTGAGGAATTAATGATATCCCCCATGCCAAACATTGTAATTCTAACTGGTTTTATAATTGGGGGCGTTGCAAGGGGGGTGATGGTTGGTATC